>JAEEGH010001369.1_pt1 | contig 70966 bp, 56 predicted proteins | sample 9134181 | NCBI WGS metagenome assembly JAEEGH01 (sample SAMN16246544, study PRJNA631951) | gut metagenome | biome: gut microbiome; feature: rumen; material: DP-attached | host: Bos | place: Iran: Karaj | collected 2018-10 | reverse complement strand
CTGTTATTTTCGAGAACTCGCGCCACGAAAATGCGGAGCGGCGCTTGCGGTCCTCGTAGTAGTCCAGCATGTACTGGCGAAAATCTATGTAGTCGATTATCGGTTTCATCAATGATAAATATAAAACCGAAAATTCGGCGAGTCAAGTGTTTTATGCAACAAAAGTTCAATTTTTTAATAAAAATCACAAGATTTTGATAAATATCACAAAAAATTTTTCTATATGCAACGCCTGTTGCATATAGAGGGGCGGGGGAGGGATGTATATAATGTTGTGCCGGCCTGTATATAATGTTGTGCTGGCCTGCCGCGGCTGTCTTGCCGTTATTCCCCGTAGTCGAATGCGAGGATGGCTACCATCTGGTGTGTCTTTGCCATGTCGGGCTGCACTGCGCCCGTGCCTTCGCTTTCGAAGAGCGTCCATGCGTCGGGCATCCACCCGTAGGCGTTCACGGTGAGTTCCTTGCCCATGGCGATTTCGGCGGCTTCCACGTCTTCCCAGCGGACAGGTCCTGCGGGCGCCTTGTAGTAGCGCAGCATTCCGAGCGCTTCCATGGATTCAGGGTGGTCGTCGATCAGCTGGTAGACGCAGTCCTTGTAGCTTTCGCCTTGCAGGCGGATGACGCGGAAGAGCCGCTTGCGACCGAGGAACTTGGAGAGGTCGCCGTGGTGGACGTCGATCTTGCTGCCTCCGCCGAAGAACGTGGCGAGTTCGCGGAAGACTTCGGAACTCTCGTCCAGTAGGGGCGAGAACTTCTTGATGAGGGCGTTGATTTCGTCCGGTGCCATACTGCAATTATAGATAAAAAAGGGAAGATAATAAAAATGATGTCTGTGCGAATTTGCACAAACACACATTGTAAACATAAGTTTACTTTAGGGGGGGGGTAAGGGGTTTCCTATATTTGAATTATCAGGAGGTCAAGATGAAAAAAATTCTTTTAACGCTGATTTCCCTTGCAGCGGTGGCTTTTGCCAATGTGCTGATTGAAGATTTCGAGGCGGACGACAGGGTCTCGCTTTTGAGCGATCAGGACTATTGGTTCGTCTACACGGACTCGGCGGATGCCGGCTGCCAGACGGTAGACTGGGATTTTTGGGAACCTATCTATAGCGAATACCCGCGAGCCTGCTCCGAATTTAACACTATATTCGTTGATGGCGCTTTTTCGAATTGGACCTTTGAACCCCGGACCTTCGTGTACGAGGACAGCACGGGCGAGGAACAGGACACTTCGATCTACTTTCCATTGCGCACCCAAAGCCCCCTTACGGCAGAAGAACTCAAGGCTGGCGGCCCGGAAGTCCAGTACCTGGAATCCAATGACAGCTGGGTAGGTGGGCTTTATTATGAATTCGGTCCATCCATGCTGATGATGCAGAAGGGCCCCTACGATCCCTATTACGAAGACTACGACGCGGCTCCGTCCTATTGGTTCGTGCCCTATGTGGCGTTCGGCCTCAAGACGGTGGGCAACGGCGTCGACTACGACTTGAGCAAGTGTACGGGCATTTCGTACAGGTTCCGTGGTGAAGGGCACCGGTTCCGTGCGGACCTCAGCACGGTGAAGGACGACAATTACCACTATGTAGAGGTCAATCCGTCGCGTGTAATCACCACGGTCACCCATGCCGCGGGCTACCAGGGATACGAAACGGTTGAAATCAAGTGGTCGCAACTGTCCCAGGAAAGTTGGGGCGTGAAAAAGACTTTCAACGCGTCGCAGATTACGCAGCTGATCTGGGAGTTGAGAGGCGGAAATCTCGATAATGTGCCTCATGGCGAAAAGAATACGAATAACCTCTTCGAAAAGTCGATTGTCGGAATATCATCCGATATCGGTGACCTGGTTATCGACGATGTCACTTGCCTGACATCATTGGATTCCATCCCAGTCGGAGCCATCAGCAGTTCCTCGGCACCAAAGTCTTCGTCATCTAAAGCCAAGTCTTCTTCTTCCAAGGCTAAGTCTTCGTCCTCGAAAAAGAAGGATGACAAGGATGCTTTGCCGGGCAATGTTGTCTATAGTCCCGCCTTGTCGATGCAGGTGCTTGCCGATGGAATCTGGCTGAAGTCAGAATTGTCGACGGCGGTGGATTTCTTCGACCATGTGGGGCGCCAGGTTAACAAGACTGTTGCATTGCCTGCCGGTTCGCATTATGTGGCCTATGGGAAATTGGCAAAGGGAATGTATATCGCCCGCATCCAATACGGGAATGAATCCAAAACGGTAAAGTTCCAGGCCCGTTAAGTTTTAGACTGTGTCCATGAAGGTGCGCTGGATCTTGTTGAACACGACGATGCCGAGCGCCAGGATGAACACGGCGAATCCGGCGGTGTAGCCGAGTGCGGCCCAGCTGAACTCGCCCACGCCGAGCATGCCGAACTTGAACGTTTCCATGATGCTGGTAAGCGGGTTTGCCTGCATGAGCCGCTTGAGGCGCGGATCCTCGATAGTGCTGAGCGGGTAGATGACGGGGGTTGCGTACATCCACAGCTGAACGATGAAACTCAGCAGGAATGTGAGGTCGCGGTACTTGGTGGTAAGGCTGCTGAACAGCACGCCGAACCCGAGCGCGAGCGCCGCGATGAGCAATATAAGCACCGGCGTGAGCAGCAGGTAAATATTCGGGTGTACCGGGGCCGTGGTGAAGATAAGGTAATATGCAAAGACGATCAGGAACAGGCCCAACTGTATGCCGAGGCGCACGAGGTTGCTCGTGACGGTCGCAAGCGGCACCACGAGGCGCGGGAAGTACACCTTGCCGAACATGTTCGCGTTCTCGATAAACGTTTTGCTCGTCTGGTTCAGGCATTCCGAAAAATAAGTCCAGAGGCAGATGCCCGCCAGGTAGAATAGCGGCTGCGGGAGCCCGTCGGTAGAAATTTTTGCGATGCCGCCAAACACAACCATGAACATGATGGTTGTCATAATCGGTTGGATAAAGAACCACAGCGGTCCGAGAATGGTCTGCTTGTACCAGGTGACAATGTCGCGCTTGACGAACATGCGGTACAAATCGCGGTATTGCCAGATTTCGCCGAAGTCGACCGAGAAAAGGCTCGACTTTGGCTTGATGACTGTGGTCCACTCGCTCATTAGAACGTCCGTTCGCGCACCACGTATTGCGGCGACTGGTTGATGCTGATGTAGATGCGGCCTACGTATTCGCCGATGAGCCCGAGCAGGAGCATGATCATGCCGCCGATAAAGAGCAGCGTGGCGAGCAGGCTCGTGTAGCCCACGGGGACTTCGGGGAACATGAGCTTCTTGTAGATGACGAAGATGCCCGCGGCGAACCCGACGATGGCGCAGAGGAGGCCGAGGAAGGTCGCGGCGCGGAGCGGCTTGACGGAAAAGGCGGTAAAGCCGTTGACCCAGAGACCGAGGAGGCCCGCGATGGTGTAGCCCGAGCGGCCCTCGAAACGGCGGCGGTGTTGCACCTCGACGTTGCCCAGGTTCTTGGTCGCGCGGAAGACGAGCCCGCTGATATAGGCGAAGGGGTGGGGGTAGCGCACGATCTCTTCGACGATGAACTTGCGCATGATGAAGAAACTTGTGGTGCGCAGCGTCTTGGGCTGCCCGATGATGGCTTCGGCCATCTTCTTGTTGACCCAGCTGCCGAGGCGGCGGAACAGGTGCTGCTTGGCGTGCTCGTAGTAGCCGTACACCACGTCGTAGCCTTCTTCCAGCTTGTCGACCAGCTTGAATATCTCGGTGGCGGGGGTCTGTCCGTCGTCGTCGAGGCTTACCACGTAGTCGCCGGTGGTCTGGCCGTAGCCGGCCATGAGGGCGCTGTGCTGCCCGAAGTTCTTGGCGAGGCAGATTCCCTTGATGCGGGGGTCCTCGGCGGCAAGGCGCCTGATGACCTGCCACACGTTGTCGGGGCTGCAGTCGTTGACCAGCACGATTTCGTAGTCGGTGCCGGGGCGTGTGGCCACGGTGTCGCGGATTTCCTGCACCACGGTCGCGATGGTGTTCTCGCTGCGGTAGCAGGGAATGACGAATGAAATCTTGGCTTTTGTCTGTTCGACGTTCATATGGAGGAATATAATAAAGATTTGGCCCCCAGGTACGTTTTTATTTACATTTAGGCTATGCGGATTCCTTTTAACCAGCCGCCCTTCGTGGGGCCGGAAATCGATTATGTGCGTGCTGCCGTCGAGAGCGGCCGCATTTGTGGTGACGGGCAGTTCAACCAGAAGTGCCACGCCTGGCTCGAGGCCCGGACGGGTTGCGCCCGTGCGTTGCTCACCACGAGCTGTACGCATGCGCTCGAGATGTCGGCACTGCTCTGTGGCATTGAACTCGGCGACGAAGTCATCATGCCGTCGTTCACGTTCGTCTCTACGGCCGATGCGTTCGCGATGCGCGGTGCCAAGTGCGTTTTCGTGGACATCCGCCCCGACACGATGAACATCGACGAAAAGCTTATCGAGGCTGCCATTACCGAAAAGACCCGTGCCATTGTGCCGGTACACTATGCGGGCGTGGCCTGCGAGATGGATACCATCAACGCGATTGCCAAGAAACATAATTTATTTGTAATCGAGGACTCCGCGCAGGGCATGATGTCCACCTACAAGGGGAGAAGCCTCGGTGCGCTCGGGGACTTTGGCTGTTACAGCTTCCACGAGACCAAGAACTACAGCATGGGGGAGGGCGGCGCCATCCTCATTGCCGACAAGAAGTACGCCGACCATGCCGAGATCATCCGCGAGAAGGGCACGAACCGCGTGCAGTTCCACAGAGGCGAAGTCGACAAGTACACCTGGGTGGACCTGGGCTCGAGTTATTTGCCGAGCGAACTCAACGCTGCGTACCTTTACGCTGAACTCGAGAACGTACAGAAGATTTTTGACAACCGCATGGCGAGCTGGAACGCTTACCGCGAAAATCTGCAGTGCCTCGCCGACGCGGGCGACTTGCAGCTGCCCTACATCCCGGCGGAATGCAGCCACAATGCGCACATGTTCTACCTGAAGGTCGCTGACCTCAAGACACGTACCGCTCTTATTGCGCACCTCGTGAAGAACGGGATTCTTGCCGTGTTCCATTACGTCCCGCTGCACAGCGCCCCCGCGGGCAAACGCTTCGGCCGCTTCTTTGGCGAAGATGTGTACACCAGCAGGGAAAGCGAACGCCTGCTGCGCCTGCCCATGTTCTACGGGCTCAAACCCGAAGATCTGGAATTTGTGTGCGGCAAGGTGAAGGAATTTTTTAGGGGCTAGGATGTCAAATAGGAAACTGCTCCTTCTCGGTGGTAGCCATGCCGAAATCCCGCTGATCAAGGCCGCACAGGCGTTGGGCTGGTTCGTGATTACCACGGGCAACAATCGGGACGGCCTCGGGCACCCTTATGCCGATAAGACGGTGTTTGCGGACTTTAGCGACAAGGATGCGATGCTGGAACTGGCGCGGGCCGAGGGCGTCACGGCGGTGTGTTCCGGATGCAACGACTTTGCCCTGCTTTCGACGGTGTATGTCTGCGAAAGGCTAGGGTTGCCGGGCCACGACAGTTATGCGACGAGTCTCGAAATCCACCACAAAGACAAGTACCGTGCCTTGGCTGCAAAGCTCGGCATCCCGACGCCAAGGGCGATGGTGGTGCGTAGCGCGCAGGAATTCGAGGAGGCAATTTGCGGTAAGCAATCCGTGTGCGATGCTCGCTGCAAGGATGATGTCGGCGGCCTCGTCTTCCCGATTATCGTGAAACCGGTCGACCTCACGGGTGGCAAGGGTATCCACCGCGCGGCGAATGCCGACGAGGCCCGTGCGGCCTACCGCGACGCGGTGAGCCGCACACGCGAAGACCACGTGGTTGTCGAGGAATTTGTGCAGGGAACGAACCATGGATTCTCTGCCATGCTGGTGAAGGGCAAGGTGGCCTTCGCGTTCGCCGACAACGAGCAGTATTATATCAACAAGTACATGGTGTCGGGCGCGAATACGCCGAGCACCACGCCCGCTTCGGGCCTTGCGAAGCTGCGCGACTACAGCGAACGCATTGCCCGCGAGCTCAACCTCGTCGACGGGATTTTGCACATCCAGTACATCGAGCGCGCGGACGGAACGCCCGTCATCATCGAGATTTGCCGTCGCCCTCCCGGCGACCTGTACATCAAATTTGTCCAGTATGCGACCGGTATTGATTACCCGAAGTTCATCGTGATGGCCGAGACGGGCATGGATATTGCGGCAATCCAGGATTTACCCACGCAGGGATTCTGGCTGCGCCACTGCGTCATGGCCGGGTCCGAAATCGGCGACGGCGCAACTGTCTGCGAAGTGACTTTCGCTCCCGAGATCCAGGGGAACATCGTCGAGAAATTCCTGTGGTACAAGCCCGGCGATGTCATTACAGATAAACTCATATACAAGGCCGGAATCGTCTTCTTCAAGTTCGACTCGCTCGAAGAAATGAACGACAAAACCGCCCGCATGACAGACCTCGTGAAGGTCGTCTCGACGTAACTCAAAAAGTTCCCTTCGGCAAGCTCAGGGAACTTAGTTCTGCAAGCTCCCTGAGCCTGCCGAAGGGAGCTTATTCAATGAACAAATATGGATCCTAGCCTCTAGTCTCTATCCCCTTTTTAAACTATATTCCAAAGTATGAAGAAGGAACCTTACCAAATCGCCTTTATCGGTGGCGGCATCAATTCGGCCATCGGCGAAGTCCACAAGGCCGCAAGCCAGATGGACGGGCATTTTGAACTTGTAGCGGGCGCGTTCAGCACCCACGCCGAGACGAACCGGCAGACTGCCGAGGCCTGGGGAGTGGCCGCGGAACGCACCTACGCCAGTTACAAAGAACTCCTTGAAGCCGAAAAGGGCAAGCTCGACGCCGTGGTGGTGCTTGCCCCGACAGACCTGCACAAGGATATCGTCATCGACGCGCTCAGGGCCGGTTTCCCCGTGATTTGCGAGAAGTCTCTTGCGACCAGCGTCGAGGAAGGCGAAGAAATCGCGAAAGTGGTCACCGAGACGAAGGGATTCTTCTGCACCACCTACAACTACACCGGCTACCCGATGGTACGCGAACTCAAGCAGTTCATTGCCGACGGCAAGCTGGGCAAGATCCAGCAGGTACAGGTGGAAATGCCGCAGGAAGGCTTCATGCGCCTGGGTTCCCACAACGAGCCGCCCAAGCCGCAGGCCTGGCGCCTCAAGGATACCGTGATTCCCAAGATTTCCTTGGACCTCGGGAGCCACCTGCACAACATGATTTACTTTTTGACGGGCGAACGCCCGGAACGCATCGTCGCCGACCAGGCCACCTTCGGACTGTTCCCGCAAATTGTGGACAACGTGGGCGCACTCGCTCAGTATACGAACAACATGCGCGCGCAGGTTTGGTTCAGCAAGACGGCGCTCGGCAACCGCAACGGGCTTCGCATCCGCGTGTATGGCAGCGAGGGCAGCGCCGAATGGTTCCAGCTGGAACCCGAGACGCTCAAGACATGCGACTTGCGCGGCAACGTGAGCCTGCGCGACCGCACCGGCGACGTGAAGATTGCAAACCAGCAACGCTACAACCGCTTCAAGGCGGGACACCCCGCAGGCTTTATCGAGGCGTTCGCGAACTACTACAAGGACATCGCCGATTGTCTCGGGCAATACTTCGAGACCGGCAGCTTCAAGAGCCAGTATGTGTGCGGCATTCGCACTTCGCTCGAAGGGCTTTCCATGATGCAGGCCGCTGCGCGCTCCGCTCAGAGCAGCAAGTGGGAATCTGTGTAACGGGACTGCCTGTCCAAGTCCGATGCGAATAAAATTACTATCTTTGCCCCCGGAGCCTTAGCTCAATCGGTTAGAGCGTCGGACTCATAACCCGTTGGTTCCCGGTTCAAGTCCGGGAGGCTCCACGACAAAGACCTCGACTCAGTCGAGGTCTTTTAGTTTATACACTGTTTGTCGAAAAAACTAGAGCCCGAGTTCGCCGAAGATGAGCAGGTACTTGCTGATCGTCTTGTCCCACTCGTAGTGGAATCCGCCGTAGGCGTTCACGACGACCTTGTCCCAGTCGGCCGTATCGGTCTGGTACACGTTGAGTGCGTCCTTTACGCGGGGCAGCATCAGGTGCGGAGCGTTCGCGTCGTCGACGAGGAACGCGTTGGCTGCAGATGCCGTGTCGAAGGAGTAGTCGGTGAGCATGCTCGCGACACCGACGTTTCGGCCTGTTACGGGGATGCATCCGCAGGCGAGCGCCTTGAGCAAGATGGAGGTGGACGGTTCCCGCAGGTTCCCTGCGAAAATAATGTCCGATGCGGCGAGGATGTTGCGCAGGTGCTCTACGTCGGAGAATGTCTCGTCGAATTCGATGACATGCAGCGATTTCGGGTCCTGCTTGGCACAGTCGTTATAGTAGGTCCAGTCCGGGTGGTTCTGCGAGCAGCCCACGAGTACGAACACGTCTTCCTTGATGACGTCGGCGAGGATGGTCGCAAGCGTCTCGGACGTGTTGCCCGCTTCGATGTCGAGGTGCACGTACATGAGCATCTTGTTGCCGAAATCGGCCCCGCATTTTTCAGCAAGTTCCTGGCGCGCCTTGGCCTTGGCCGCCTTGATAGGAAGCTTTTCCTTGTTGAAATCCCAGAACACGTAGCTGACGCCGAACTGGATGCCGATGAGCTTGTTCGCATTGTGGCTCAGGAATCCGCTCAGGCCTCCGGAGAGGTTCGTGTAGAGCATGGCGTCGCGGTAGCCCGGCGACGGGAAGATGACCTTGTGGGCGTAGCAGATGCCCGCCTTGAGAAGGCTGACCTTTCCCCAGAACTCGTAGCCGTCCATGTTGTAGTCCTTGCGCGGAAGCCCGATGTTCTCGATTTCGCTGGACGAAACGTGGAAGTCGTACGTTATGTTGTGGACAAAGAAGAAGAACGGGACGTCTTCAAAATCGTCTTGGTAGATAGTGCTTGCCAGGGGGCCGACAAGCGCACCGCCCCATTCGTGGCCGATGATTGCCATGCACTTGAAGCGCACGGCGCTTGCGTAGGCGAGGGCGGACGATGCCAGGAAAGCGAACCTGAGGTGGTTGTCGCCATAGGGGATATCGTCGGGTGGCCCGTACACGTAGGGTCTGCCAAAAAATTCTTCGTTATATATGTATGTATGGAGCGGATCTTCCTTGGAACGGAAGACTTCGAACGAACGTCCGTGGAGCCATTCCTTGCCCTTGAACACGCATTCGTAGTTTTCGGGATTCTTGATTTTTGCCTTGTAGAACGGGGAGATCGTCAGCACTCTTACGCCAGCGCGCGAAAACGCGTCGGCCATGCGGTTGACCGCCGTTGCGAGGGAACTTGGGGATGTCCAGTTCCCTGCTTCTGGGCTAATTACAAGAATATCCATATCCCTATCCGGTATACAAACAAATGTTTACAAAACATAATAAAAATTTACCTATAAAATTTAATTAGAGTTACATTAATTAGTTATTTTATATTTTAAAGGGTCTTTTTTTACATATTTATGACTCTTTTCGTGAACTTTCTACCCCGAAAGGAAGACTTATGAAGAAAATCTTTCTCGTAGCCCTGGCTTCTGCCGTTGCTTTCACAATGGTCGGCTGTAAGGGAACTAACGAAAAGCGCGGTGACGAACACCTCAAGGAAGGTCGTTTCCGCAATGCTATCAACTCTTACATCGAAGCGAAGAAGAAGGGCAACATGTCCAGCGAATTCTTCGACAACTTCACCCTTGCGTTGGTCCGTGCTGCCGATGTCGAGGCCAAGAAGGATATCAACAGCGACCTTCTGAGCGGCTATTTCGACAAGGCTTCCGACAACCTCCCGGAAGTCAAGAACCAGGAAGTTCTCCAGGAATTTGCAACGACGATGGCTAACATCGGTAAGCTCCAGGCCTCCCAGGATGGCGTGGACTACGGCACCATCGTGAACGCCTTCGCGAAGATCGACTCCGCCTTGGCCATTGCCAAGCGCAGCGGTGTCGCTACGTCTTCTATCCAGAGCATCCGTACCGAAGCCGAAAACAACTACGTCGCCCGCAATCTGAGCGAAGCTGTTGGTGAATCGGACCCGGTCGTTAGCGAATACCAGATCTTGAAGATTGCCGAAATGGCTCCGAACAACGAGAAGGTCAAGGCTGCCTTGAACACGAGCCGCAAGGGCACTCGTGGTTACTTCCTCATCTTCGGTGAACAGATCGGTGAACCGGTCAGCCGCCGCGTTGACAAGTGGGGCTACGTGATGGCCTTCCCGACCATCAAGATGACTCCGACCTCCCTCGCTGGCGAACTCCAGTTCTGGGCCTCTACGGGTAACAACACGGAACTTGATCCGGCTGGCCTCAAGCTCGTTTCTACGACGGGTGAAGAAGTCGGTGCCAAGGCTGGCAGCGGCTGGTGCGAAGCCGAAGTGCTCGTTGGCAAGAAGGGTGACGAAAAGATCGAGAAGAAGAAACAGTCCATCAAGCCGGGCACCAAGGGCAAGCTCATGAACGAGTTCCAGTGCTCCTTGAACGTGACGTTCAACTTCAGCAAGGGCTTTGTTCCGGACTACGTCGAATACAAGGACGAATTCGGTATCGGCCGCAAGTACCTCGGTCAGTAATCTCCTGAACCACAGGTTTTGTGAAGACGCTCCGCGATGGCGGAGCGTTTTTGTATATGGCGAGATGCACCGGAATTCCGGGATTGGCCTTTTACGTTTTCTTGAATGGTTTCGGAATTTGTAAACCGACAGGCGAGGTTGGAACTGCTGGGAACGGTTTTGCTTGATTAGTTTTGCTTGATTAGTTTTGCTTGGGATGCCCGGCGCCCGGGTTATAGCCGGATGATGGCGTCGGCAGTGAACGGCAGGTCTTCGACCTGCGGCGTCGCGATGATGACTTGGCACCCTTTGTCGCGGATGAGCGACGCCACGGCATCGCGCCTGTTCGTGTCGAGTTCGGCGAAGATGTCGTCGAGCAGCAGGATCGGCTTGCAGACGTAGCGCGATGCCACGTCCACTGCCGCGAAACGCATGGCGACTGCTGCCGAGCGGCATTGCCCTTGCGACCCGACAGAACGCATTTCGTAGCCGGAGATTTTCAGGGCGAGGTCGTCCTTGTGCGGCCCGGCCATGGTGAGCCCGTTGATCTTCTCGACAACTTCTAGCCCCTGGAGCTTGCGGAGGTAGACCTCCTGTAGCGCGGCCTCGGACGCCTCCGCGCCCGACTCCGCTGCACCTTCAAGCTCGCTCAATATGGAACTCTTGTAGGCGCAGGTAATCTCGTCGACCCCGCCGGAGAGCTTGCGGTAGTAGCTTGTAATGATGGGCGAAAGTTCATTCACGAGTTCCAGGCGCACGGCCCAGAGCTTTGCGCCGAGTTCCGCGAGCTGCTGCGTGAGCACATGGAACACTTCTTCGCCACCCACGGCGCCTCCGCTTTCTCCCTTGTTCTGCTTGAGCCACTGGTTGCGCTGCTGCAGGATGCGCTTGTAACGCCGGAGCGTGGTGGCGTTGGCTGCAGAGCGGAAGCAGAGAATTTCGTCGAGCCAGCGCCTGCGTGTCTCGGGGGCGCCTCTCAACAGCTCGATGTCCGATGGCTGCATGATGACGGCGGGACACTTGCCGAAGAACTGCGCGGCGGAGCGCAGGGGCTCGCCGTTTTCGCGGGCTTCGGTGCCGCGCATGTGTATGCGCACGCCCCTGTTGCAGCTGATGCCGTCGTTGTCGAACGTTCCGCGGACGATGGCTTCGTCTTGCTTCCAGGTGATGAGTTCCTTGAGCTCGTGGGCGCGGAAGGAGAATCCCTGGCTCAGCAGGTACACCGCCTCGAGCAGTGTCGTCTTGCCGCTCCCGTTTGCACCGCACACGACGCTGATGCCGGGCCCGAAATCGTAGGCGTTCCCGGCGAGGCTACGCATGTGGCTGATGTCGATTCCCGAAATCAAGGGATGAAGCCCCGCAGGCCGAAACTGAGCGGATTCCAGAGCCCGGCCTCGCTTTCGTAGAGCAGGGCGTAGTTGACATCGAACAGGTACTTCTTCTTTCCGATGCGCACGTTGAACTTGTAGCCGAGACCGAACGTGAAGTCGAGATCGTCCATACCGACTCGCACTGTGCCGCCTTCGATGATGTCGCATTCGAAGCCGACGCGGCCTGTCCACACGTGGAGCTGCGGGTCGAATGCAAGCAGTGTGTCGGCCACCTGGTAGTCGATGGCTTCCATCCAGGCGTAGACTGGCTTGCCCATGATGTGCGAGCGGTAGCCGAGTCCAATCTGCAGAATCTTGGGACGCACGCCTTCGGTGGAAGGCAGCGAGTTGTCCGTGCTTGTGTTCCTGTCCCACTTGGCGGAAAGGTTCTCGCTGAAGCTCAAGTTGCGGATGACGACGGAGGTCGACCACTTGTTGTTCCACTGGCGCAACCAGCCCAAGTTGATTGTGACCGGGCTGCGGTAGTCGTCGACGACTTCGTACCCTTCGATGTGCTCGGAAACGTCGAGGTTGTCGTAGCTCATGGAGAGCGAGAGACCGAAGGCGTCCTGTCGCGTGGCGCGGTAGGCGAAGCCGAGGTACATCATCGTGAAGTACGGTGTCGCTGTGCCCATGGTCTCGTCGTCTTCGTTGATGACGTCGAACGCGAGGTCGCCGCGGTAGAGCATGGCAAAGCCGACGCCCATGCGGTTGCCGACCTTGGTCTCGATGCCGGCGTTACCGCCCATACGGTCGAGGTCGCGCTTGTCGGCGTTCAGCGTGTAGTTCGTGTTCTGGCGGAATCCGAGAATGCCCGGGTTCCAGTAGGCGCCCGGCATGGAGGCGGTGTCGGCGGAGCCGGTGTTGCCGCGGCCCATTTCGCGCGTGCCTGCGCCCATGCGCTCGACAAATCCGTCAAAGCCGCCGAGAGCGGCCTTGCGTTCGATGGCGTACACCTGCGTTGCCGCGGCCAGCGCGAGAGCGATAGAAAGCGATGTCTTGAGAAGATGCTTCATGTTAGCGCCCTCCCATCGTCATGACTTTGCCCCAGCCGATATTGCCGTGGTTGTCCTTGACGCGTACGTAGTAGATGCCCATGGTGCAGGCGCGTCCGTGATCGTCCTTGCCGTCCCAGTAGTCTTCTTTGGGGTAGGTGCTGCGGGAGTTGTCCGCCTCGCGTGGCGCATCCTTGACGATGGTGCGCACTTTGCGCATGTCGTAGCTGAACACTTCGATGGTGATCTTGGAAGACCTGCTTACTTTGTACGATACGAGGGACTGTGCGCCGACTTCGGTTATCACGGAGGGGACCATGCGGATGGAGCCGAGGTTGTCGCTCAGCCTGGCGCGGTTCAGTATCGGTGTCCAGGTGGCTCCCGAGTCTGCCGAGACGGAGATGCCGTTCCCGTAGGTGCTCACGGCGATGCCTGTGATGTTCTTGGTCAGCGGGAAGGTCGTGATGGAGGTGATGATTTCGTCGCGGTCGATGACGCCCCTTTCAAAGCCGTTCAGCCACTGGCTCCCGTCGTCCTCGTCGGTTTCCCAGGCGCGCACGCCTGCGGAGTCGAGCAGCAGGTAGCCGCTTTCCTTGCCGCCGGTGGAAGTTACGGCGATGTATGCCTTGTCGCCGAGGAATGCCACGTCGGAGACGGTGTAGCTGGAGTTTGCGAAGATGTCCTTCTTCTGCACCTTGCCGGTGGTATCCAGGAAGTTGACCTTCTTGAACTTGGTGCCGTCGGTGCTGCGCATGAGGCTGCCCTGCACGCCGTCCTTGCCCGGCTTCGAGACTTCGGCGATAATCTGGAACGGCTTGCCGCCCATCCAGATGCCGGTTACGCGCTTCGAGGTATCGAGCGCCTTGAGCGACTTGGCTTCCGAGCCGTCGTATATCCACACGCCCTTTTCGCTGGCGATCCACAGGTCTCCCGATTTCGGGTTGATGGCGACGTCCAGGATGGAGGCGTTCTTCGACTTCTTGTACTTATAGAGTTTTCCCGTCGGGATCTTTTCCAGTTTGGATTCCGTCTTGTTCAGGATGTAGTCCGTAATTTCCGGATGGTTCGGTCCCTTCGAAATATCGTATTTCGTGATGCCGGCCGCTCCGCGGGCAATCCAGAGAATGCTGGATGTAGAGTCGTAGGCAAATCCGGTGCTTGCGTACATCATGGCGGAGTCGAGGTCCTCGGCGAATCCGGGTGGATCGAGAGGGGTTTCCAAGGCGCGCTCTGCGCTGCGTACGGAGAAGAATCCTGCGGGCTCCAGGAAGGATCCGTTCTTGTCCGTGGTGTACATGGGGAGCACGAGCCCGAGTTCCCCGGCGGTCGCCGAAGGTGTCCGCCGGCGCTCTGCCCAGGAGTCCCTGAAGATTCCGTCGTGTACGGCGGTCATGGAATCGCCGACGGATACCTGCTCCGACTTGTCGGCGGTGACGCCGTGAGCCGTGGACTTGAGTGTAATTTCGGTGACTCCGCTAACCACGTCGCCGCGCGAGAACACGTACAGCTTGCCTGTCTTGGTACCGGGCGCAACCTTGAATGTCCAGTTGCTGAACAGGGTCTCGGCCGCGAGTCCCTGTGATACCGCGACGGCGAGCAGTATGCCGCATTTGATAAAGTTCATCAGTTACCTCATGTCGATTTCGTCGACGTTCTTTTGGCTCTTGTATTTAAAATCGTCGTTGGAAACTTTCTGCATCACTTTCAGGTTGATGATGTTGTACCACGAGACATTCTTTTCCGGGTCTACGGTCTGCAGCCTTACGGGTGAGAAGTCCTTCTTGCTCAGCCACACTTCCATCTCGGTGAACTGGCCCTTGTACTTGGACGGGTCCAGCTTCAAGACCCAGAGTTTCTGGTTGTTGAATTCCCCTTCCGAAAGCTTGAGCGCCTTGCAGTTGAGGTACTTGAACAGGAGTTCCGAGGGGTGGAGGGCGGAGGACAGGTCTTCCACCGCCTTGATGAGCACCTGGTTCTGTTCGACGTTCCACTGCCACAGGCTCTGCCCATCGCTGTAGAAGCGGATGCCCATCATGTCGAGCTTGAAACGGTCGCCGTCGGCAACAAGCAGCTTGCCCGTGCTTGTGTTGATGTCCGGCGAGTCCGCGTAGAACACCTGCACCCTGAAGTCGAGGCTCCACGCCTTGCCTGACTTGAACCAGGCTTTGGACTTGTTCAGCGCCTCGTCGGCGGTCATGGCGAACGCGTGTTGCGCGGCGAGGAATGCGACCAGTATGGTGGTGGCCGCGAGCCTAAGTGCAGTCATAGTTGTCCTTTTATTCGGTTGTCAATTCCATCCAAATTTACAAAAACGGCCCAATCTAAGGTACTTTTGTATCCTGTTTCGTTGGGTTTTGGGCGGATATATTTCTATCTTTACACCGAAACTTTTTTGGAAGGATTTTATGCGTCAATTTATATTGCCCGTTGTTCTTGGTGCCGCTTTCGTCGCTAATGCTGCCGAAGTCGAGATTCATGGTAGCCTCAATATGGACTACGCTAGCTATTTCGATAGCGACTTTGATCCGACGAACGCCGCCAACCAGGATATCGACCTTTCTGCAACGGCCAAGCTCGATGAAAAAGTGTCGGCTACGGTGAGAACGACCACCCATAGCACCTATGTGGGCGCAGACAGCTCTGTCCGCGAGTCCGAGATTCGTCATGGCCTGGCCCGTTCCACGGCGATGGGCGAAGATGGCCGCCACAACGCCTTTGAATTTGACGGTGCCGAAATCCGCTGGTCGGTGACCCATTCCGTCGACCTCATCTTTGGCGACATGACCTATAGCGCCGGTGCCTTCAATTACTACTTCTGGCGCGACCCGGCCCGCTACGCCGTGATTACCCGCGAAGAAAGCCTCCGCGGTTTCGGTGGCGAGTTCGGTAACGAGAAGTACGGCATGGGTAAGATTTACTTCGGTGCTTCCGAGAATGCGGAGAGCACGATGGGCCTCTTCGGTACCTACGCCTGGCCGCTCTTGAACCACGTGGACGAACACTTGGTCATCACTCCGAGCATCGACTGGATGTTCGGTACCCATATCGGCCGCCCCAACACCTATTCTCTCGGTGTCGAGGTCGACTACTCCAAGAGCCTGGGCATGATCAACTACGGCACCTACGCCGTGTGGGGCATGCATCCGTACAAGGGCAAGGGAGTTCACTCCTTCCTTATCGAGCCCAGCCTGAACATCGCCCTCTTCAACTTGGGGTTCACCTACTTCTACGCGATTGTTGACGAGGAATACCCCGTCGCCGACCAGATCTTCACCGATGACCAGATGCTCTTTGCCGTCGAGCCGAGCGTCGACATCAACAAGAAGTTCTCCATGGGTATCTCTTACGAATACCACGACCTCGATGTGAATGCGGACAAGGACGAGTACAGCTTCCTCGGCATGAACTTCTACTTGTATCCGACCATGCGCACCGAGGTGGTCTTCTGGTTCGGTTACAACTTCAAGGACGTTGTCGATACCGACTTTGCCCTTGGTATCAGCGGCCGTGCTGACTTCTAACCGTGAGAATTAGGGCTCTAGATTCCATTCGGGGGTTCCTGCTGCTGCAGATGACCCTCGACCATTTCGGTCGGCCCATATCATATTATCTATACCAGTGCTTCGGCTTCTTCAGTGCGGCCGAAGGCTTTTTCTTTTTGTCCGGCTTCGTGGGCATGATTGCTGCGACCAGCAAGGCTGCAAAGGATCCTTCGCAGGGCTGGATGCGTCGCCGTGCCGTGCGCATCTGGGTGTACCACATGCTGACGATGGCGGTGCTCTCGGCACTTGCGCTCCTGTGCATTCCCGGACTGGTCCCGTATTTCAAGGCGCTCTTCGAACATCCGGTGCAGGCCTCGTTCTGGGGTGCGCTTTTGGTCTACACGCCCATGTGGCTCGACGTGCTGCCGCTTTACGTAGTCTTTTTGCTGGTGGGTTCCTTTGTGTTCCCGCTGCTTGTGAATGCGAAAAGTGCGCGGACGGTTGTGCTCCTCTGGCTGCCTTCGGTTGCCTTGTGGATTGCGACGCAGTATGGCTTGCGCGATGCGGTGAATTCGCTTTTCCCGGCATGGATCCATCATGGGTCGTTTGACCCGTTCGGCTGGCAGTTCGCCTACTTTACCGGGGCTGCGACTTACGCTTGGTGGAACCGGGTCAAGGCCGGTGGTGCTGCCCGCGTCGTGAATGCGCTTACGCCCTTCCTGTTCGCCGTGCTCGTGTTCTGCTTCCTGTGGTCGCACCAGATCATCGGGCTTTCGCTGCCGTCTGAATTCTGGATAAGCAAGGACCATCTCGGCATCTTCCGCTTCTTCAACTTCTACGTGTTCATGCTGCTGATCTGTTGGGTCGTGCGTGTCCGCCAGGGATTGCTGGATTTCCGCCCGCTCAATACGGTCGGCAGGCACAGCCTGGACGTGTACACGGCGCACATCGTGCTCATCTACATGTGGTTCACCGTGGTGCCGAATTCTGTACGCTACCACTTGCCGTGGGATGTCTTGCTGCCGCTTCTGGCATGCTGCCTGCTGTGGGGCCTCGCCAAGTTGCGCGAGCCCAAGCCGCGTATTCAATAAAAAAACCGTGGCGCTTTGCCACGGCTATTCGGGTGTTCGGGACGGTTGTCCGCGGAACGCCGGTAATTGTTACTTCTTGAGCAGGTCGCGGATTTCCGTGAGGAGCTTTTCTTCGGCGGTCGGCTCTGGAGGTGCCGGAGGTGCTGCCGGGGCTTCTTCTTCCTTCTTGCGCATGTTCTGCATGAATCCGAGGAACTTCTTCATGACGAGGAAGACCACGATAGCGACGATGAGGAAGTCGAGGATGCCGCCGATGAAGCTGCCGTAGGGGATGGTCACGCCTTCGGCGGTGGTGAATGCGAGGGCCTTGAGTCCTTCGCCTGCGTCCTTTGCGCCGCACATGGCGATGATGGCGGTGACGCTGGGCATCACGATGTCGCTGACGAAACTGGAGACGATTTTACCGAACGCGCCGCCGATGATAACACCGATGGCCATGTCGACGATGTTTCCCTTGAACGCGAAGGCCTTGAACTCTTCGAGCAGGGATGATGCTTTTCCTTTGATACCCATGAAGGCTCCTTTGTTGATTGTTGTGATAAAAAAATAGCATAACTGACCTGCGTGGCAACTCGGATTTCTAAATTTGGCTCGCTATGTCATGGTTGATTCTGGCTCTGGCTTCGGCCATTTTTTTGGGTTTTTACGACCTTTCCAAGAAGGCTTCGGTCCAAGGTAACGCTGTCCGTCCGGTGCTTTTCGCCTGCAGCGCCTTCTATGCTCTCTTCATGTGTCCTCTGCTTGTGGGCGGCGCCTGCGAAAGTGTCTCCCCGCAGGGACACCTGTTCCTGATAGGCAAGGCGCTCATTGTCGGCGGGAGCTGGATCCTTACGTACAACGCGCTTGCGCACCTTCCGCTGAGCATTGCGACCACCATCCGTGCCTGCGCCCCCGTCTTTACGGTCCTTATCGCCGTGAGCTTCATGGGGGAACGCCCGATGGCGCTGCAGTGGCTGGGCGTGGCGATCTGCATCTGCTCTTACATTGCATTGAGCCTTGCCGGCCGCAAGGAAATGGGGCACTTCTTCAGCAACGGCTGGGTCGTGATGATGGTGTTCGGTACGCTCCTTGCTGCCTGTAGCGGTGTGTACGACAAGTTCATCTTCCAGCGGATGGATTTTGACCCGCTGGTCGTGCAGGCCTGGTTCAGCGTATACATGGCCGCGTTCCAGTTTGTCATCTGCGCCGTGACGTGGTTCCCGCACCGCAAGCAGACGACGCCCTTCCGGTTCCGCTGGACGTTCATCCTGGTCGCCGTCCTCCTTATCGTGGCCGACCGCTGCTATTTCCTCGCCGTGAGCGACAAGGACGCCCTGATATCGATTATTACCGTTTTTAGGCGCTCCAGCGTACTTGTGGGCTTTGTTGCGGGCCTGCTCATATACAAGGAACGCAAAAGTAGGCTCAAATGGCTTGCTTTATTTGGAATTATTTTGGGAATTTGCTTGATTGCGCTCGGAAAATAGTATAGTTTAATGGTATGCGTAAGATTGGTATCGTTGGTTCTATCGGATCGGGCAAGTCGTTCGTGGGTTCGCTGTTGCGTGACCGCGGTTTCCGATTCATGGATGCCGACGATGTGGTGCACGAGCTCTACCGCACGTCGACCGACCTGCGCTCCGTGATCCGCTGCGCGTTCGGCCCCTACTGCCTGACGCAGGACGGCGTGAACCGCGAGTTCTTCGCCGACCTCATCTTCAAGGACCACGATGCCCGCCGCCGTCTGGAATCGCTGGTTTACCCTTACTTGACCCAGGCCGTACTCGACTTTTTCGAGGAACCGGAACGCCCCAGCGAGCGCGGTGTGCGCTTCTTTGCCGCCGCCCTGATGGACAAGGTTCCCGAGATTGTCAAGGTCCTTGACGAGGTCTGGGTTGTCACGGCTCCCGAGGATGTCCGCCTGCAGCGCCTTGTCGCCCGCGGCCTTGCCGAAGACGATGCCCGCCGCCGCATGGAAACCCAGCGCACGAATACCTTGCCCTCGCACCCGAATATCCGCGTCATCGAAAATGTGGGCGACGAGGCCTCCCTCCTGGCCCGTATTGCGGAATTTTTGGGCAATGTGTGATGTAGATTAAACTTTTTCTTTCGAAAAGTTAAGCTAAATCACGTGTTTAATACATGTCAACGCTTTTTTGCCCGTCCGGCGCCTTCTTCCGGTGTGGGTATGTATTTTGATAGGGAACAGAAGTGTCTCCTCCAAAAAGGCGGTTGGCTATGGATTCAAGAAAAAAGATAGTGCTCGTTAAACAGATCGTTTTCTTGGCTGTGCTTGCGGCTGTTCTCGGGTTTATATATGGTTAAGATCTGAGACTCCGTAGGAAACGAGAGAGAATCCGGTAAAGGTCCCTGGTGGCTTTTACCGGATTCTTTATTTTATGTGTAAATATCTCTCTCCAAAAAAGATGTATATTATTGAACGGTGTTTGGGTTATGGAAAAAAGAAAGGAATGATGAAGATGCCTGCTGAATCCAAAATACTCGAACGAGCGGAACAGTATATACGTAAACTCTCCATCGGAGTGAATCCCTTAAGCGAAGAGACTTTGCCGGAAGGCGACACCTGCAGGCAGGAACGGATTAGCAAGTGCCTTGCCTATGTGGCGGATTACTTGCAGCAGAAAATTGCCCCCAATCGGGAACCGCAGCCGCAAAAGAAGAAATCCAAGCGCGAACCCAAACAGCCCAAGAAGTTCGCGACAGCCGAACTTGTTTTTACCTCCGAAGTGCTGGGGCGTTACGAGGTGACCGAGGAACCGGTTTCTATGTCCGGCGTTGTCCGCAGGCTCAATGCGCTGCTCCCCGAGGGCAGCGGCATGATGCCGTTGATCTATTCCGATGTGGCTGAAATCCTGACCCGCGAAGGTATTCTCTTGAAGGAAGCCGGTGAAAAGGGGAAGGACATGAATCTTCCTTCTCCGCATGGCGAAGAAATGGGCTTTATGCGGGCCGAGGCCGATATTCGTGGGCACCATTCAGTGTTCACGAAGTGCAACGCTGCCGCGCAGAAGTTCATTCTCGAGAAGATCCAGGACTGCGTAGCCTTGGCGAACGAGCGCTTCGCAAAGTACCAGGCTCAGGATGCCGCGCGGGAAAATGCCGGAGAGGCTGCTGGCGATAAGGGCTCCCGTTCGGTCAAGGAACGTTTTCATTTGACAGATGCGGAACTGGCTAAGTATCCGACTGACGAGGCTCCCGTGCCCGTCAGCGAGATTGCCCGTCGCCTGAACGACTTGCTTGCTCCGGATGCCAATATCGAAAAGCTCTATTTCAAGAGCGTCCTCGACTGGTTCGTTGCGCAAGGACTCCTCGAGTCGAAAACGGATGCTGTCGGCAAGACGATTTTTTACCCGACAGAAGCGGGATTTGCCGCAGGCATTGTTACGGAACAGCGCATTGGCAAGAACGGCAAGAGCTTTGACGCAGTGCTCTATGGCCCCGCTGCACAGAAGCTCGTCCTCGAACACGTGAACGAACTGGGTTAGTCCCGGATTATCCCGGAACGGGTCTGGGAACGGCCCGCGGCGTATATGAAAAAAGGAACTCCATAAAGGAGTTCCTTTTTATTTTAGGAGAGAGGATGTATTAAGTTACTTGATGCTGACCGTCTTGGCCTTGCTGCCGATGCGCACGATGTACACACCCTTGGCGCCGGAGTACACCTTCTGCAGGCAGCCGATGCCCTTGGTGGTGCGGACGACGTGGCCGAGGCTGTTGAACACGGTGATGTTCTGGCCCTGGGCGTTGATGACCGTGATGAAGCCGCTGGCGTCGACGTAAGCCGAAGCCGGGTTGGCGTCAAACTTGTTCGATTCCAGTGCGGCGAACGGAGAACCGATAGAGCTGCTGGAGCCATTAACTGCGAAGGCGGACGGCTGCGAAGAAGAAGACTGGTTTGCCGGACCGGCGCTGGAAGAGGAGGAATGTCCCCAGTTGGGGAATCCCCTGTGGCTAGAAGAAGACAAGGCCGGACCTGGCTGAGACGAAGTCGGTGCCGAGGAGGTCGGATTGGAGATGGAGGAAGAAGACTGGTTGCTTCCCGAGGATGCAGGCGGCTGGTCGCCACCACCGTCGCCCGAGATCACGATGTCGCCACCATTGGGAACAGCGTCGAAGTAAATGTAACCGCCGTCAATCTTGGATTCGAGAGTGGCGGATCCCTGCTTGACTGTCGCCTTGGAAAGGCTGCTCTTGACGCGCAGCGAAAGCGGGTAGTCGTAATCGGAGACGTTGTCCTTGATGCTGTGGGTGAGTTTGACTGTGATGGTGCCGCTGCCGCTGGCTTCAACCTTGGCGGCCTTGCGTTCCTTGATGTACATGGCGACATGGCCCATCGGGGCAACCCAAATGTCCTTGTCGTTCTGCTGGGCCCACTTGAGGCCGTCTTCAATGGAGCCGATCGGCGTGGGCGAGTAGGTGGCGGAACCGTTGTTCTTGCCCTCGAAACCGTGGGTGAGGAATGCGATCCAGCCGCCCTGCTGTACGGCCTTCTGCATGTTGCCCTTGAAGTCGTTCGTGCCGGTGGAACCAGTCATGATGGCGGAAGCCATTGCCCAGTCGCTAGGACCGTCCTTGCCCATCATGTCGGGCTGGCTCTGCCAGGAACCGTTACAGATACGGCCAATGATGTAGTTCTGCAAGACTGCGCTCTTGTTCGGCACATTGCAGTTCGGATAGGCGACCGTGATGATGCCGTACTTCTGCTGGATTTTGCCCGCGATAGCCTGCTTCGAAGAAGCTTCTTCGCCGCTCATGTTCTGGCCGTGGTTAACGCTATGGCTTGCGATTTCGTGACCGTTCTTTGCCATGTTGCCGAAACCGTTCCAGTCGGGGTTCCAGCTGGTGACCACGTTGAATGTGGCCTTGTAACCATATTTGTCGAACAGCGGGCCGCCGTCACTCACGTGGCTCGGTGCGCCGTCGTCAAATGTAAAGGATGCGGCGCCCTTGCGGAAGCCTGCCCAGGTACCGATTTCAACATCCTGTGCGAAAACGGATGCCGTGGCGAACAGGCCAAAAGCGCTTATCGCTAGTACCGGAGAAAGTGCAAATTTTTTCATATCCATACCATACCTTTGTTTCACCGAAATTTGTGCAATTTCGGCTGTTGTGCTGTTTCATAATATATTTCTAATATATATCATATGCCGTTGTAGTGTTCTCAATCCGTTGTAGTATGGTGCAACATCTGTAAAAAAACGAAAAGAAGATGGCGAAAAAATGAGAAAAATTAGGGGAAAATTGTTTATATAATTTTACAAAGTGAAAAAATGTGTTCGGCGAGGCGGAAAAATTGTCGTGTCGGATGCAAAAATAGCCCGTTGACTATATTTGCGGTTGTGAAATCAAGAGCGCTTTTTAATTCCCTGGTAAATCCGATAGTCGATTCGGTTTATACGTCGGATGAGTATCCTGCTTTAGCCCTGTACGAACACGAATGGGCGCAGACGCAACCTTTTGACGGTTTGCGGGTGCTAGCAGCGACGCCGGTCTTTAGGAATACGCTCTTGCAGTACCGGGCCCTTATTGCGGGCGGTGCAGACCTTGTCGTGGGAATCGGCGGGGCAGAAAACGGCGCGACGATGCCTTGCGACGATGGCGTGGTGCGCCTGTTGCGCGAAAGCGGGATCCAGGTAATAGGGTTACAAGATGCTCTTGACGCGGAAGCGGAGGGGCACGGCTTTGATTTGATTCTTGACTGTGCGGGCCAGTTTTCGGCTTGCCATCCGCGGTTCGGGTTCGTGGAACTCACGCGGAGCGGAGTGCAGTTTTACGAGAAGTGCGAGCATCCGGTTTATGTGGCCGACAGCGGAATCGTAAAGCGCATCGAGACTTGCCTCGGGACGGGGGAAGGCTACGTGCGGGCGCTTGCCCAGCTCGGGTACGATTTCGGTTCAGATGCCGGTAAAAAGTTTGTCGTGTTCGGGAGCGGAAAAGTGGGGCAGGGAATCGTGCTGCAACTTTTGCGCTCCGGTGCTAGCGTGCAAGTGGTGACGGACTGTTCGCGTGGCTCGAATCCGTTCCTCGATGCAAACGATGTGTCGGTTACAGATTGTAACGACCTTGATGCTGTTGCCGCACTTGTGCGCGATGCCGATTTCGTGGTGACGGCAACCGGCGTGAAGGGTGCTCTTGACCGCCCGCAGGTGGTGGATGCCTTGCTCGCCTCGAATGCCGTGCTTGCCAACATGGGCGTGGAAGACGAATATGGGCCAAGTATCCCGGCAACCCGCGTGCTTGCCGAAAAGAAACCGCTGAATTTTATCCTCGAAGAACCGACACACCTCAAGTATATCGACGCATCGCTCGCGCTGCATGCGGCGCTCGGGGAACAGCTCTTGCGGGAAGCCGCAGGCGCGAATAAAAACGCGGGCCCTTTAGACCCGCCAAGTGAATTGGAACAGCGCATCCTCTCGATGACCATGCAAGATGGCCTCATCGGCCCCGAAATCGCCGAGATGATGGGATGGTAATTTTGTATTACTAATTCTTTTCGCTTTCGAGCTTGACGAAGAACTTCTTCGTCTCGCGGGCGACAATACCACTTAGCAGAATGAGTGCCACGAGGTTCGGGAAGGCCATGAGCCCGTTGAAGATGTCGGCGCTCGTCCACACGGCACTTACGGTGAGGTAGGGGCCGATGAATACGGCGGCCACGTACACCCAGCGGTAGGCGAGGATCGCCTTTTTCTTGCCGCGCCCGATGAGGTATTCCAGACAACGTTCGGAGTAGTAAGCCCAGCCGAGGACGGTAGTGAACGCGAAGAACACGAGAGCGACCGTGAGGATGACCGGTGCGATGGCGGCGCCTGCCGGGAGGTTCGAAAGCCCGCGGGTGAAAGCTTCCATGGTGATGTTCACGCCCTGGAGACCAAGCTGCGGGTCCCATGCTCCTGTTACCACGATGGCGAGGCCCGTCATGGAGCAGATGATGATCGTGTCGATGAAGGTGCCGGTCATGCACACGAGACCCTGACGTACAGGTTCCTTGGTTTTGGCGGCGGCAGCGGCGATCGGGGCCGAACCGAGGCCGGCCTCGTTGCTGAAGATGCCGCGGGCGATACCCTTCTGCATGGCGATGAAGATGGTGCCCACGACACCGCCCGTGACGGCGCTCGGGTTGAATGCCGCGCGGATGATGACCTCGATGGCGCCAGAAAGCCTGGAGAAATTGAAACCGAGAATCAGGAGGCAGAAGAGAATATAGAAGATGGCCATGAACGGCACGATATAGAGGGAAACCTTCGCGATGCGCTTGAGCCCGCCGATGATGACGCATGCCGTGAAACCCGCACAGAGCAGGCCTGCGATGGCAGTGGAGTAAGAGACGGAGTTTCCGCCGAGGTTCACGAATTCGCCCGTGGGGATGATGGTCGCGACGGCCGAGGTGATGCCGTTGACCTGCGTGATGGTGCCGATGCCGAGCAGGCCCGCGAGCACGCCGAACACGGCGAACACGACGGCGAGCCACTTGAAGTTGAGCCCGAAGCGTTCCTTGATACCCGTTTCGATGTAGTAGAAGGGACCGCCCAAAACCTTGCCGTCGGTATCGACCTTGCGGTACTTGACCGCGAGCAGGCCTTCGGCGTACTTGGTGGCCATGCCGAAGAATGCGGCGACTTCCATCCAGAAGAGGGCTCCCGGACCGCCGGTACCGATGGCGGTCGCGACACCCACGATGTTACCCGTACCGACGGTGGCCGCGAGTGCGGTGCAGAGCGCTGCGAAACTCGAAACCTCGCCTTCGCCTTCTTTTTCGCTGTGGAGCATGTAGCGCAGCGCGTTGCCGAGATTTGTTACCTGCAAAACGCCGAGACGGCTCGTGAGCAGGATGCCCACGAAGAGGATGACGACAATCAGGGGGACTCCCCACACGTAGCCATCAATTGCATCAAGAATGGAATTTAAAGTTTCCATGCAAAGCTCCTAAAATGGTTGGCGGTTTCAACTGACTGGGTAAAGATAAAAATTTATAAAAAAGCTCGTGAAAAAACTTATATTGAAAGTATGATTGATATTTATGCTTTGGCAAAAAATCCGCTTGTATTCCAAAAACAGAGGACCATCACCTCGGCTTACATCGATGTGTCCGGCAAAATGGGACTTGCGCAGACCGTGCTCATGGTCCAAGACAATATTACCGAAAATTTCGGTTCCATCAAGATGGACAATTTCGCGGTGAAGGAAAAGGGAGGCTTTTGGGTCGTCACCAAGACGAAAATCAAGTTTCTCAAGCGCCCGTACTGGCGCGACAAGGTCGTGACCACATCGTTCCCGGCGGATAACCAGCTCATCCGTCTCAACGAGAATACCGCCATCACGACAATCGAAGGCGAACCCATCATTTTGGCCAAGCAGGAAATGTGCTGCCTAAGTTTCGATCGCCACCGCCCGATGCGCCTCTCGTCGGTGGACTTCCCGGCAGAAGGTTTCCCGGAAGCGCTCATGACCGGCGAATTCGACCGCTTCAACGTAAAGCCCGAAGAGTATGTGGAGATATACCAGCAGAAGGTGCTGCCGCAACATATCGACATGTCGCACCACATGAACAACATCGAGTATGTGAAGCTCGCTTTGAATGTGTTCAGCGCTTCGGATTTGGAACTCTGCATTCCCTCGGCGCTCGAAATCCATTACCTGGGCGAATCGAAGGAAGGCCAGATTATGAAGGTGTTCCGCGCGAACCATAACGGAGCGACGTACATGCGGATTCTCGACGAAACCGACCGTCCCGTATTCGAAATGAAATTACGCATGATGTAGGACTGCGGCTTCTACAGCCTTTTTTTCAGGATTGTAAAGAAAAACGGCACTTTGTTGCGAGAATGATATATATTCCTTTCATCAGAGGATAACTTTTGGATATGTCTGGCACAACGAAAACCGTGGAGTTCACCAAGTCCGCATTCAAAATTGCGACCCGCTGCCCCATGCAGGCGTACTACTATCGTAATTCCAAGGGCAATGACCCAAGAGTAGATGGGGAAAAGAAACTCAAGTTCTGCGAAATCGACACCATGGCAAAGGTGCTTGTATGGGAATATTTTAACAACGTAATTAAGGAATAAGGGAAGATGAGTGAAGAAAATAATTTTATAACACTAATAAAAGGTTGGATTAACGAAAAAAATCAAAATATTGCTGAGAATGGCAGGCGTTGGAAAATGGGGGCGCCGTCATCGGATGGTACTATTTTAATGTGTAGAGAAAATTCCCAAGATATAAATCTTTCGTATCACGAAAGTATATCTTATACATATTGTAATTCAAGACTATCTCTTGATTACAGAAGAAGGCATTCTCAAAAGGAATTTTTTTACTCAGAATTATGCTCCCGTTTAAAAAAAGAAGGTTTTAAACCTCAACGAGGAAAAAATAACGAAAAAAAAGGAAATAGTGGAATATATATTGTTTTTGGCAGGCCATCAGGAAAGAAAAAGTGGACTGCTGATTCGTTGAAAAATGCATTGAATGCTATGCACGATTTTAGTGAGCACGAAGAATCAAAGTATTTGAATGTGGTAAAACAATGTGAAAGAGAAATCCCAACAGAAAGTGATGGAGATGAAAAAATGTCTGAAAAGGAATTCAACATAGATGATGTAACTACGCTTCTACTCAACAACCACAACATCATTCTTCATGGTGCACCAGGTACAGGCAAAACGTACTTGGCGAAGCAAATTGCAAAAAGAATGATTTTTGGAGAGTCAAAAGACATTGATCTTCTCAATACAAAAGATGAAAAAATAACAGACAAAGACCAGAAAGAAAAAAAGAAAGTGTTGATCAAAAAATTTAATGATCAATGTGGATTTGTTCAGTTCCATCAGTCTTATGATTATACGGATTTTGTAGAAGGTTTACGTCCGAAAAATGGAGATAATGGGCAAATTGGTTTTGAACCGAAAGATGGAATATTCAAAAAATTTTGTGGTAAGGCCTTGATTTCGACAACAATAAATGGGGTTGATAATTTTGATGAAATATTTCAAAAACTTGTTACTGAATTTGACGAAAAAAAACTTATTGAAATCCCTTCACTTAATGGAGGCTCCTTTGCAATATCATTAAATTTATCAGGAAGTGGCTTTGTTCTTTATTTGAAAAACGAACAACAACAATATGAACAAACATCATATGGCTTTTTTAATTATGATCAATGTTATAGAGTGTATCAAGGACTGCCTGGAACTCCTAAAAAGGGGCTTGATAACTACAGGAAGGCCATTGTTAAATACATGAAGGAAAAATTAGGTTTGAAAAAATACGTTCAAGGGACGATATCTTCTGAAGCTGAACCCTATATTTTCATTATTGATGAAATTAATCGTGGTGAAATGTCTAAAATCTTTGGCGAATTATTTTTCTCTATTGATCCTGGATATCGAGGAACAGAAGGAAAAATTAGAATGCAATACGCAAATCTTCAAGAGGTGCCTAATAGATTTGACGAGGCTTTGGGTGTAAATAATGAAGGGGATAAAGGTAACTATGGTCATTTCTTCGTTCCTGATAATGTCTATATCATTGGCACGATGAATGATATTGATCGCAGTGTTGAAAGTATGGATTTTGCCATGCGTCGTAGATTTGCCTTTAAGGAAATCAAAGCGGAAGATAGTCAAATAATGTTCAATAAGTCAGACTCATGGAAAAATGGGAGAGGCGGCATTGTTCCAATTTCAAGTAATCTGCTTAAAAAAGACGCAGACAAAAAGGATAAAAATAACATTATAAATCGAATGAATAATTTAAACAATGCTATTTTGTATAAGGATTTTAATTTAAATGCCTCTTATCAAATTGGTGGTGCATATTTCCTAAAATTTGCGTATTATTACGAGAAGGAAAAAGATAATATTGATGATGCATTTGAATCGCTTTGGGTAAATCATATTGAAGGGGTTCTTCGTGAATACCTTCGTGGAATGGACAAGGTTGATAATTTACTGGATGATCTAAAAAACGCATACAATCTTAGTGTTGTTTATAAACTAAAAGAAGACAAAAGAACTGTAGAAAAGGAGGAGAAGCCCAAAGAGCAAGAAAAGTCCTCAGGAGAAAATCCAAATAGATGATTAACCCATGTTCATTTCTTTAAAAGACAATCAACACAATAAAACTGTTCCATGGAATGAAGCGTGGAAAGATTATGACGTTGACGGACAAATCGTTGCCGCAGAATCTCCGCCATACGAGCAATTTAAAGTAACTCTCAAAAAATTTAGTGGTGTTTCTTTAACTGAGCTCAGAAATCCGAAAAATAAAGAGAAATACGGCAAATTCATTGTATTTCCATCGGATGCAGCTGAAAGCGATCTTGACGATGACGAGAAAGTCCTTTTTGAGTTGTTGGATGCTGATTCGGATAATCCGAAATTCAGAACAGGCAACGTCATGGGATTTTTCTCTCTCCGCGGGGAGAAAAAAGAGAACGACCAAACGTCAGAAGTGTGGATGCAGATAACATCCCGCTTCGACGATGCGGAGCGCAAGGACAATTTCTTTTTGCATTACATGTTGCAAAAAGTCTGCAACATGGCGATTGCTCCAAGCGTCAGTTCGGGTGCTGATTCGTTTTACGACTTTTTACCATACTTGTTCCCGGGCTATCTAAAAGAGGCTTGCAAACAGGGAATTTTCCGTGCTTATGTGACGTGTGAATATAACGATGCCTATGTTCGTGGCCCTATCGATGTGGCTCGCCATATCCGCTACAATATTCCGTTTAACGGGAAGGTTGCTTATCATACTCGAGAATACACTGCCGATAACAAGATTACGCAGTTGGTGCGGCACACCATAGAATATATACGTTCCATGGGGTTCTCTATTCTCGATGGCGATGCTCGTGATGATGTGGGCAAAATCATTGCAGCAACGCCTTCCTATACCAAAAACGACAGGGCGAAGGTGATTGCGCAGAATCTCCGTCCTGTCACGCATCCGTATTATACTGCGTACGAACCGCTCCGGACATTATGCCTTGGCATTTTGCGTCACGACAAACTGAGTTACGGGAGCGATGAGGAAAATCAGATTGCCGGAATCCTGTTTGACGGGGCGAACCTTTGGGAAGAGTATCTGGCAAAAGTGTTTGAAGATGGCGATCTAGGATTAATTCATTCCAATAACAGAATGGATAAAAATGGATTATATCTGTATAAAGGAAGTAAAACTAAATGTTACCCGGATTTCTATTGCGAACCAACAGATAATGCGATTGATGGAGTTGTTGTGGATGCGAAGTATAAAAGATTATGCACAACGGCAGATGAAAAAGATGAGGCAGATAGGTCTCAGGATGAATACGTAGAATCTGGTTCTGATAAAAAACCAACTTTCCATTATAGAAAAGATGACCTCTATCAAATGATTATTTACATGTATCGTCTGAGAGCCCCAAGAGCGTTGCTTGTTTCTCCATGCAAAAGTAAAATGGATAACTTAAAAGTTCAATGTTCCTCAACCCCCAAAAAAGCCAATGGATATGGTGGAGAGGTGCATGTTGTAGCTGCGCCAATTCCAATAAATCTTAAAGACGATTGGGAGAAATATAAAAAGTTGATGGATGAGACGGAAAAGTCTCTTGTGGAAGCAATTCGGTCTTATATGCAAAATAAATAGTTAATATCTCATCATTTATTGTATACTGAATCTGTTTTACAACCATAAAACAGCGAAGGTGTATCTATGGAGATAAACAAGAACTGGCCCACAGGTTGGATGGATGATATTGATCGCCTAATTTACGATGTCGTTTAGATCGTAGTACATAAGTCGCGTGTGAGGATCGTTGTCTTTGGCGTTCATGAAACGGAAGCCGTTCTTTTCGTAGAAAGGGACTGCATTTAGATAAGCGTCCACTGTCAAGAAGCGGCAACCGGTCTTATTGTTCAAAGTGAACATTGACTTGATGTAGTCTATGACGGTCGTTCCAATTTGTTGCCCTTTTACGGTCGTGTCTACGCCTAGTCTGCACAACTTAACTGCAGGGTAGCTTTTTAGCCTTTTTTCGTTCGGGAAACCTCGTTTCTTGCGAAAACGATTGAATTCTGTTTTGTCTTTGAAGTCGCTTGTGGCAATCTTATCGTTTGCGAGACTACAGTAGGCGTAAACTTTACCTGTCAGGGAATCTGCGAAGGCATAACTTACTGCAAGCATATATTTTTGGAAAGCGGCTGCGTGATTGAGAATAAAGTCGTTTAGATCTTCGTCTCCGCAATCAAATTTCTTTATCGCCTTTGTAGAATCTAATCGAATGAAATCGAGATGACTTAAATCTATACTTGTCTGAACCAAGGGTCGACTCCTCCGTTGGCCGCTTCGCGTTCACGCATTTTTGCCATGCCGCGCTCGTAAGCCTTTTTCATAAGTTCATAATTCCGCAGGCGGCGGACACGAATTTCCGGAGGTTCCGGGTGCCGCTCTTCCATACGGGCTAAAAACCGGCGAGCGTCCTCGCCGAACAAAATCGGAGTCTCTCGAATTTCGCGAGCCATGATTCCTCTTTTGTTAATTGTCCATATATCAATCAGGCCGAACGGCCAAGCGGCAACCGATTAAGTCGATTCCATGATAATAAATATAACTAAAGTATGGAATAAATGCAAACCGAATGGGGAAAATGCACGTTCAGTGCAGTTGTGAAAACATTTAGAACGGCCCCTTCACAGGGGTCGTTCTCTTTTTTTCTATATTTGCTGACGGAAATTGACCAAAATTTTAAAAAAGGACAAAATAATATCATGTGTGAAAATTGCAATTCTGCCAAGTCTCCTGTTCGCGTCCGTTTTGCCCCGAGCCCGACGGGCTACTTGCATGTGGGCGGTGCGCGCACGGCTATTTACAACTACTTTTTTGCCAAGCACATGGGCGGTACGTTCTATCTGCGTATCGAAGATACCGACCGCAAGCGCTATAACGAGACTGCACTGCACGACTTGATGCGCGACCTCAAGTGGTTGGGCCTCCAGTGGGATGAAGGTCCGGGTTGCGAAGGCGACTGCGGTCCGTACTTTCAGAGCGAACGTCTCGACATTTACCACCGCGAAATCAAGAAGCTACTGGATGCGGGCTGCGCCTACTACTGCTTCTGCACCGAAGAACGTCTGCAGGAAGTTCGCGCCGAACAGGAAAAGTCTCATGTGCCGGTCACGGGTTACGACCGCCACTGCCGTAACATCAGCCGTGAAGAAGCTGAGGCCCGCATTGCCGCCGGTGAAAAGGCTGTGATTCGCTTCAAGGTGCCCGAAACCGGCGTTACCGAATTCGACGACATGATCCGCGGCCACATCAGCTACCAGAACGAACTTCTCGATGACCTCGTGCTTATCAAGCGCGACGGTTACCCGACTTACCATTTTGCAAGCGTCGTGGACGACCACCTGATGGGTACGACGCACGTGCTCCGCGGCGACGAATGGATCAGCTCCACGCCGAAGCATGAACTCCTTTACAAGGCATTCGGCTGGCAGCCGCCCGTATGGTGCCATCTGCCGGTGATCCTCGACAAGAACGGCGGTAAGCTCAGTAAGCGCAAGGGTGCCGCCTCCGTGGGCGACTTCCGCGACCTTGGCTACCTGCCCGAAACGCTCGTGAACTACCTTGCACTCCTCGGCTGGAACCCGGGTGACGACCGCGAAGTCATGACCATCAAGGAAATGGTCGAAAGCTTCACGCTCGAACGCATCAACCCGAAGTCCGCAAGCTTCGACGAAAAGAAGTTGCAGTGGATGAACGGCCAGCACATCCACATGTGCGACGACGCGTTCCTCAAGGGAATCATGAAGGAAGGCCTTGCCGCAAAGGGTATCGACCTCTCCAACGAACCGGAAGCCCGCCTCGACGAAATCGTGAAGCAGCTCAAGCCGCGTGCCCACTTTGTGCAGGACTTGGCCGAGATGGCCGTGTACTTCTTTGTCGCCCCGACCACCTACGACGAAAAGGGTGCCAAGAAGCACTTCGGCGAAGGTTCCAAGGAAGTCGCGACACTCGTGCGCGACATGCTCGCCTCTATCGAAGATTTCAAGACTCCGGTGATCGAGAAGGGTTTCTATGACCTCGCCGAACGCTGCGGCCACAAGGTCGGTGAACTCGTCGGTGCTCCGCGTCTCGCTGTTTCCGGCGTTACCGCTGGCCCCGGCCTCTGGGAAATGTTCGAAATTATCGGCAAGGAAGAAGTGCTTCGCCGCATCGACGTGGCAATGCCGCTCATGAAATAGTAAACAGTAGACAGGAATATTTAAGTGGTTAAGTAAACAGTGGTTAGTAGACAGAGTTAGTTAGGCGGCTTCGCCGCGATTATAAAAACTTCCTACTGTCTACTGCCTACTTCCTACTAATCACTAACCACCAACCACTAACCACTCCCCATGCGTTCCCAGTTCCCTCATAGGCTCTACACTTTGCCGCTCTTCTGCCGGCGCTGCCAGCGCGTGGTCGAGCACGGTGTTTTTGCCAGGGAAGCGTATTCGACTTATGGGGGCATGAATTCGGGAATCCCCCTGCTCTGTTGTTGTGAACAGTGCCAGTCTGTGTTCATTGCCTTTTCGCAGGAGTTTTCTTTCTGCAGCGACAAGACGAGGAACGGCGACTATGCCAAAATCTATGGGCGCAACAGGATTGCTCCGGGGAACTGGCTGTATTTCAAGGGGAAGGCGAAACCGGGTTTGGTGAAGAGCTATTTCCAGACTTCGGAAAAAGAAATCATCATGATTAGCTATGATGGCGGCCCGGACCAGAAAGTGGAATGTCCGAACGTCGTCATCAATCAGGAGGAATCTCCGGATGGTTACCGTTTGCTGCCGGCGCAGAGTGCGCAGACGCTTATCGGTGACCATATTTATCATGCTATCCGCAACGCTTTCGGTGTGGCTGTCGGCTTGGTCAATGACGGCGAAAAGGATTTGCTTGCCGTGTTATTGGAAGACGGAACGATTCTTTTCTTGGCCCTGCCCGTAACGTCGCAGAACTTGCCGAATCCCAAGCTTGCCGAAATTGTGCGTAGCAGGTTGCTCCAGTTGTTCCCCGAAGATGCTCGCCGGATTTCGGTGAATGTGGGGCAAGGGGTTGTCTACTTGGATGGCCTGGTTCGCAATTTGTCTGTAAAGCGGGCGCTCAAGGGCTGTGTCGAGGCGCTCCCGAAGGTGCGCGGTTGCGTTGACTTCATGAGGGTCGCGATAAATAGCATCGTCTCGGATACGGTCATGGAGAACGATGTCCTTTCGATTCTCGAAACGCCGGGCGTGCGCGTCTTTGATTACAGCGTGAAAGTGGAACAGGGCAAAGTCTCGGTTACGGCTTCTTGTTTCGAGGATTACGATTTGAAAGAACTGGAACACCGCATTACGGATTACCCCGGCGTGCAGGAACTGGTTTTTGCGCTGAACCCAATTCCCTCGGATGCGATGCCTAACCGGGAACTGTGCGAAGAAATCGAAAGGTCTATGGAATCGAGCTCGCTTCTGTCGGGAGCGAGAATTAAGGTTTCGTTTGTTCGGAATAAATTTTTGCTGGAAGGTCGCGTGTCTTCCAACTTCCAAAAACAGCTTGCGTTTCTTTCGACCATGAGGGCGACCAAGTCGCCGTCGGTAGAAAACAAGCTGAGAGTCATTTTAAAATAAAGGAGTCGTTATGGCTACGGGTTACGAAAAGATAAATAACATCAAGAATATTCTTTGCAAGCCGATGACAGTCGAAAGTTTGGCCATCTCGCTCAATTGCAAGCCCCGCACGATTTATCGCCATATCCAGCAGCTCGAAAAGGAAAACTGTGGCCTGCACAAGTTCAAGCAGGACGGGCAGACATTCTATGTCATCCAGCCCGAAGAAAAGACGGACTTCAACCAGGATCTCGTGAAAAAGCTGGAGAAGCTTCGCAAGTCGTTTGAAAGCGATTCTCCGACCGGCGTGAAGAACCTGAAAATCATCGACAACCTGATTAATTCCCTGAGCGTGACCGACCCGGATTCCTTCAAGGTGGATCCCATTTCGGTGGACCCCGATTTCGAACTCGATTACGGCCCCTTCTGCGACCATAACTTGAAGAAGAAGGATGCTATCCTTTCCAAGATTCTCAAGGCCATTCACGACGGCGTGAAAGTCAATATCACCTACCGCAGTTCCACGCACGAGGAAGAACAGACGACCGTTATGGTGAGCCCGGTCAAGCTCGTGCTCCGCGTGGATACGCTCTACCTGATTGCTGCCGACGATGAATTCGAGGAAACCCAGATTTTCAAGAACTATGTTGTTGAAAATATTGTCAACATGACGACGACGAATATTCCCGTCGTAAAGCTGGCGTTTGATTCCAAGATTCATTACAAGTATGCATTCGGCAAGTGGACTAATGCCAGTCTCCCGCCACAGGATATTTCACTTGTGGTCAAGTCCAAGTGGCTGCAGAGCCAGTTCAAGAAATCCAACTTTGTCCCGGCGGTGAACATTAAAGAAACCAAGTCCCGCTTTGTCGTGGATTTGAAGCTTCGCGTCACTCCGGATTTCAGGTCTTGGCTTCTGGGCGTGTTGCCGGATGTCGAAATCTTGAAGCCGGCGAGCCTTAAGGCCGAAATGAAAAACCTCGTCAAGGAAGCAATGAAATCTCTCCAGGGTTAAGATGGAACACAGGCTTTCTGATTACAATTTTGAATTTCCGCCAGAACTGATTGCAACCCGTACGGCGGGCAAGGGCAAAACGCGCATTTTGCACTGCCCCAAGGATGGCGGCGAGCGCCATATAATGAAGGCTCCGGAAATTGTGGATCTGTTCAGGCCGGGCGATTGCCTGGTGGTGAACAATACCAAGGTGATTCCCGCGAGGCTGTATGGCCACACGTTGCACGGCGGCGAGGTCGAAACGCTTCTGGTGCAGTCGCTGATTCCCGCCGAAGACGGCTCCGCCCGCTACGAGGCGCAGGTGCGCCCGGGCAAGGCTTTCAAAATCGGCCGCGAACTCGAAATCGCGGGTGTGAAGACGGTCGTCGAAGACGTCCGTGAAGACGGGGCCCGCGTGCTGCGCTTTGCGGTGACTCCGGTGGAACTCGAGTCGGTGATGAACCGTGAAGGACACGTCCCGCTGCCGCCGTACATCAACCGCCCCGACGACGAAGACGACAAGAAGGCTTACCAGACGATTTTCGCGAAGTATTCCGGCGCGGTGGCCGCCCCGACGGCGAGCTTGCACTTTAGCGAGCAAATGCTCGAAGACCTCAAGGCAAGGGGCGTGTACGTGGCCGAAGTCACTCTGCACGTGGGCCCCGGCACCTTCCAGAACATCTCGGTCGAAGATTTTACCCAGCACAAGATGCATGGCGAACATTACGAGCTCACGCCCGAAAATGCAGACATCATCAACAAGGCGAAGCGCGAAGGCGGCCGCATCGTGACGGTCGGGACGACGAGCACCCGCGTCATCGAGACGATTGCCGACGCAAACGGATTCCTGAAACCGCAGAAAGGCGTGACGCACGCGTTCTTCTATCCCGGCTACCGCTACAAGATTGTGGACGGGCTCCTCACCAATTTCCATTGGCCCAAGAGCTCGCTTATCCTGCTTGTCTCGGCGTTCTACGGACGTGAAAATACGCTGACTGCGTACAAAATGGCCGTCGAGAACAGAATGAAACTGTTCAGCTACGGCGACGGAATGCTGATATTGTAACTGGGGTTAGTTGTTCCCGCCCTGGTCGACATAATAGTAGACCAGGGCGGGACTTGTCATCTCCTGCTATCCTTTTCGTAGCAGAATTCTTTTTCGGTCATGGGCAATGTGGTAACGCAATACCCCTCGAAGCAGCCCATTCGTTTTGACATGTCAGAAGAGTGAAGAGTGACATCTATAGGGTTCTCGTCATAGCTAAACCATTTGGTTGTATCTTGTTCGGGAACGATGTTAATGCGTGTCCTGCCCGTAGTGATTAAACCTGTTTTTATATGTGTTGTTGTGTCATTGGAAAAAATTTGTATTCCCAATTCGTTAGAATTAGGTTTAACATCATCAAAGGGTGTAATCCCGCATAAAAAAACATTCCATATGGGGTATGATTCGGAAACAACGCAATGATCGGAAATCTTTTGTGATGTTGGTTGAATATAGACGGGGGCTCGTTTTGTCGAATCGTTGCACAAGATAATTTTTTGGCTTGCGTTGGTTTGCCCTTGGCAAACATATTGTTCGTTTAAGTAAAATTGGACACTATCAATATTAGCTGTGGTAATGAGTCTTATTGATAAAAAATCATCAGAATCAAAGCATTCTGTTTCTGATGGATCCTCATAAGGGGCGCATCCTAAAAGAACAATGAATAAAGAAAAATAAATAAAGCGGGAAAACATAGATTGCCGTCCTAGAAAACAACAGAATACCGTGAAGGTTCGTGGTTGTCAATAGAACCATAGAAATTTTTTCCGGCCTGTCCAACAACGACTTCTGTATTCGGTGCTACAATCGTTCCAGCAAAGTCGGTTTGCACATGAATCCCGTTCGCATTCGGGATTAGTTCCCGCCCTGGTCGCCGCCTTCGGCTTCCAGCGTCGGGATGTTCTTTTCTTCGTTGCAGAGGTTCTCTTCGCGGATCTTGAACGTGAAGTCCACGAGGTTGTTCTCAAACATCTTCTGGTATGGCTTCTTCATCTGCACGCCTTCGAGGGCGCAGGTACAGTAGTTCACGCGCTGCACGAGCTTGGAACCATTGCCGGGAGTTCCCTTGGCAAAGACGCATTCGTGCATGATGGCGTATTCGAGGGCTCGGTCGTAGCGGAACTTGCACTTGTTCTTCGCGTCGGGGAGGGCGGCCACCTTCTCGATGATGCCTTCGTTCGGGACGCTGTTCATGAAACTGCAAGTCATGAAGCCAAGGATGTAAATAAACAGGGCTACTGCGCCAACGATAATCAAACGCTTCGAACGGGGCAACTTGCTGAACTTGTTACCTAGTGCCGCGAACGTCTGCGTGGCGTGGAGCTTAACGTCGTCTGAATCATTCTGTGCCATATTGTCCAATATAGTTATTGTTTTTCTTCTAGCGTCCAGACATCTGGAAAAGTACGGTATTCGTCCGCAAAATCGAGCCCGTAACCCACGACGAAGGCGTTCGGGATTTCAAAACCCACGTAATCGGCCGTTATGGGCACTTCGCGCCGCTCGGGCTTGTCGAGGAAAACGCAGGTCCTGATTTCCTTGGCCCCCATTGCGGAGAGTTCCTTGACGAGAGCTTGCATCGTGTGCCCGGTGTCCAAAATGTCGTCCACCAGCAGCAGGCGCGCGCCTTCTATCTTGGCGGTGTCGAGTCCGCTTACCTTCACTTTGTGCGAAGATTCCGTGGAGTCCCCGTAGCTCGAGGCCTTGATGAACTTGATCTGCGCATTCTTCTTGGGCATGGCGCGGCAGAGGTCGGCCACGAAAATGAACGCTCCCGTCATGACCCCGACGATGATGTCGAAGTCGTATTCCTCGCCAATCTGCTTGCCGAGTTCGCCGATACGTTTGGCAATTTTTTGGGCGTCGATCAGCGGGGTGGGGGAGAGGCTAAGCATTGGGCCCCTCGAAGTTCAGCCAGTCGAACATCGGCTTGAGTGCGGCCAGCTTGCCGTTGGGATCTTCCATGAACTTCTTGTAGATGGGGAAGACCTTGTTTTCGAGCGTGGTCTTGTCGATATAGAGCTCCAGCCAGTCCGCGACGGTGATGAGTCCCGTGATGTGCCTGACGGAGGATTCGTCCTGGTTACGTTCGACATTCTCGATGAGTCCCATCAACTTCCTGTGGAACATGCGGCCCGTGCCGCCGAACGAGAACGTGGTGTCCAGCGCCTTCGCTTCGTCGATGAGCTCGTGGATTTTCGCGAAATCCTCGTCGCTCGGCTTGTCAAGATACGTGAGCGCAAGGTGGTGGATTTTCGCATTGATTTCAAGCGAGAGAATCTTGCGCATGGTGTCGGGCAGCGTGTGGTCCGGGTCGGCCAGGCAGTCGATAGGAATGCCGTGGTCCAATGCGAACTTGGAGAAGGTCTTGGTGACTTCTGTCAGGTGGCGCTGCGTCGAAAGCTGGTTGATGCGCTTGAGGGAATCGCTCATGAGGTCGCGCATGCGGACGACGTACGCCTCGGGGAATGCTGCCCTGAGCTCTTCGGTAGTCATGTTCGGGTTGTCGACAAACGAGAGTCCGCATTCCCTGGGGTCTCCATTGCAGACGACCAAGTTGACTCTCCCGAGGGCATCGTTAAGCACGAGGATGGTCGATGCGTGATGCTCGTCGATAGTCGAGTCGTTGTAAGTGGTATAAACTATGGTCTGGCGGCGGCGCGACGAAATTTTCGAGGCCGTGAGGCGGTAGTCCTTGTTCAGGTAGTCGTCTTCGAGTCCGAGGTGGTAAATGGCGGCGCGTTCGGCCATCTGCTTGACGAAGGCGGGGACGTCTTCTTCGGCGGACTTCTTGAACACTTCCGCTCCGCTCCACTTGTGCTCATTGCTCGTGGCCTTCGCGAGGATTTCGAGGACTTCTGCCTTGATGTCGCGGCCTTCGGGGAGGAACGGCTTGAGCAGTTCCATGGCGCGCAGCGCATAGCGCATGTTCTGTACGGGTTCCAGGCCTTCGATGTCGTTGAAGAACCAGCCGCAGCTTGTAAAGCTGAACATGCAGAATTTCTGGATTTCGAGTAAACGCACTGCCTTGGCACACTCATCCGGGTCGTGCGGGTGCAGAAGCGTGGCGTTGAGGAAACTCTTCAGGCGGTAGCTGTCGCCTGGGGCGATGAGAACGTCGACGTACTTGTTGCGGACATCCCACGGGTCCATTGCCGTGAGGTGCTGGAGTTCGTTTATAAAGATTTCGTCGGCGAGGGTTTTCAGATGGTTAAAGGCGTCGCGCAGGGGGCCGCGCCATTTCTGGTTCCAGTCCGGCCCGCCGCCGGTGGAGCATCCGCAGTCGCGGTACCAGCGGCCGACCCCGTGGGCGCAACTCCATGCACAGCCTTCGCCGTGGAAGTTCTTCAAGAGGACTTCGTGCTGTGGCGGAAATTTCTCGAGATACCAGCCGTAGTTCACCGGCACCATGTTGTGTTCGGGAGCGTAGCGGTTGTAGAGCCAGGCCGCGCACATGTCGCCGAATGGTTCGTGGTGCCCGTAGCTTTCGCCGTCGGTACCGATGCTCACCAGTTGCGGGTCTTCGCGATTAGCGTCCCAGGCGTCGCGGATGCGGCCTCCGAAGGTGTCCGCGTTGCGGAGCAGGTGTTCGAACCCCACAGCCGAAGAAAGCCAGGGATTGTAGAAAAAGACGTCCAAGTAACCGTCACAGACAAGGTTGCCTTCCTTGTCGCGCGGGAAAATGCGGTAGGGGCGCGTGGTATCGATATCGGTATTGGCGCATCCCTTCCATTCGCTGTCGCCGAGCTTGCGGAAACTGTCGGCCTGCGTCGGCGAGAGGATGGTGAACTTGATGCCGGCCTTGATGAGTTCCACGACGGTGTCCAGGTTGATGGCTGTTTCGGCAAGCCACATGGCCTCGGGCATGCGGCCGAAATGGAACTTGAAATCTTCGATGCCCCAGCGGATTTGCGTGCGCTTGTCCTGTTCGCTTGCAAGCGGCATGATGACATGGTTGTACACTTGGGCGATGGCGTTGCCGTGGCCGTTCAGGCGTTCGCGGCTGCGCTTGTCCGCTTCCTGGATTCGCTTGTATGTTTCCGGGGTGTTCGTGCGGATCCAACTCATCAAGGTCGGACCCATGTTGAAACTCATGAAGTCGTAGTTGTTGACAATATCGACAATGTGCCCGTGTTCGCTCAAAATGCGGCTTGCGGAGTTCGGGCTGTAACATTCACTTGCAATGCGGTCGTTCCAGTCGTGGAAGGGCCTTGCGCTGGGTTGATTTTCGATAACGCCTGTCCAAGGGTTCTCTCGGGGCGGCTGGTAAAAATGTCCGTGGATCGTAAAGTAAAGGGGGTGCTTGTCGCTCATGGCCTGCAATATAGGTAAAAAAAAGGCGGCCTTGTTGGCCGCCGGGTTTTCGTCGACTCTACTTCAACCGAATCGGCTGCGTGGCTGCGATTCCGGTACCCTTGACGCGTAGGAGGTAGTGCCCGCTCCGGATTCCGGTGAGGCTGAATGTGTGGTTGCCGGCTGCTGTTGCTCCCCTGTGCAGGGTGGCGACGTGCTGGCCGTTCATGCCGAAAATATCCACGTTCAGTATCCCTGCCGTACTTGTGACAAGGGAGATTGTGTTGGCGTTGACTTTGACGGAGGGATGAATGTTGTTCGCAGTACGGAAATATCGTGTCGTTCCGCTTTCGTAAGTGTCGTCGTAGACAATTTTGATTTCAGGAATCATTTCTTCGGTATTTTCGAAACCGCGGCTAAATGCGTCGTACTTGTCGGCATTGAAATTCCAAAGGGTGTCCGTACCGGCGACAAAGTTATCGTAAAGAATGGTGCCAGTGTAACCCGCTGCGTAGTTCGCGATGACCGTACTCAAAGTCTTGTTGCGGTCGGCGTGGCTCGAAATATCGAATGTACAGGTCTTCTTTTCTCCGGCGGGTACTTCGCAGGGGCCTTCGACTTCGGTCCATGTCCATGCATCCGTGAGCTTGAAAATCAGGTTCAGCTGGGCGGCTGTGGCTCCGTTATTCTTTGCTTCAAAAGACAGCGTGTTGGCCTTGCTCAGGTCGAATGTTTTCTGGTATTCGATTTGCGCATTGTCGCCTCCGTAGGTTACGGCCATCTTGCCATCGCCGGTGGTGTTGTCAATCGTTGCATCTTTAATCTTGATACTCGCTTCTTCGGTAGCGGCGAGAACCGTCATCGCCTTGAGCGCCGGGTCGATGGTGTAAGTGTAACCGCCGAAATTCGCTTCGGTCTTGTCGCCAATGTACTGCCATGCGAGAGCGCCTGCGTAGCCACCATCAAATGCTTTGCGGTAACATTCTTCTGTCGTAATCTGCGTCTTGGCGGCAAAATTTGACTTGTAGGTTTCGCCAGCCCAGCCGCTTGCCGGGAACTCGCCGATAATCATCGGTTTGTTGTCGTAGCCATACTTGGTCGCCATCTGCGCGGCCGTATTTACGAACGGCGAGACGGCATCATCCTGGTAATACGGATAATAGTGTGTCTGGAAAAAGTCAAGGGTGCCTTTTGCTTCTCCACCGGCTGCGACGAGGGCTGCATCGTTCCACCATGCCTGATATTTGATGTTTACGCTGCCTGTCGAAACGAGAAGTTCCGGGTTCTCCGTGTGGATGGCTGCCGCAACTTTGTTTGTAAATTTCTGGAGCGTAGCCTTGTCGAGTTTCTTGGTTGTCCAGCCTTCGCTAGTCATGCCTTCGGGCTCGTTGAAAACTTCCCATGTCATGAGCGCCTTGTGGTTGCCAATCGCTTTCACCACCGGGATGAGTGCATTGTCGATGAATGCCTTGGTGCCCGCATCTTCGAACAGTTGCGTGTTCGCTGTGATATCGAGCTTTTCGTTGTAAAGTCCCCATTGGTTCGGTTCCATCAGATTGTGGCTGAAAAGGCACATCGAAACCATCACGCCGTATTCTTCGGCGATATCGAGGGCTTTTTTCATGTTGTTGATGGTGTTCGCCTTGAGGCCCGAAACCAGATGAGTCGTCTGGTCGATTTCCGGGCTTTGGCTCATGTTGTTGAAAAGCCACCAACGGATAGCGTTGCCGCCTGCAGCGCGAGTGCCTTCGACGGCCTTGCGCCAGGCGTTTTCGTTCAGTGGGGAATCGCCCACGTCGGAGTTGTAGTCACTCCAGGCGAGATTCGCGCCCGAAAAGAAGATTTTTTTTCCGTTGTATTGTAGTTCCGTCCCTTTTACGGTCAGTCCTGGCGCGGCAATTGCTGTACTGCAAAACGCAAGCGCACACAGCATTTTGAGTTTGATGTTTTTCATCCTGTTCTCCATAATTATAAATTACCCCGCCTCAAAATAAATAAAAACCCGTAAAAACGGGTTTTGCTTAGCTTGTGGCTGTGGACATTTATCTTTGAAAATGTCCACAGCTTTTTGGGAAAAAGGGCTGTTTTTACTTCTTTTTGAATGTCGCACAAAAACGGAACGTGCGCTGTTCGCCTGCCGGGATGACGATAAGTCCACGGTGATGGTTCAGGGCGTCGGGCTCGGCGGTCATGGGCTCGATGGCGATGCTGTCGCGTGTGGGCGGGGTGTAAATCTGGATGGCGTTGTACTGCCCGTCGCCTGCATTCTGCCAAATATCGAGAGTGCCTATAGAACCTTCGAGAACGGCTCGCGCACACTGCGGAATGGGGGCTTCCAGGCAGAAACAGTCGTTGATGAAGTCTGCCCCGATTTTGCGACCGCTGGTAAAGCGCGTGTCGTCGAGGAGGTTCCCGGTCGGAATGTCGGCCTGGTCGAGCTCGCTCCGTTTTGTCGGGGGGAGAGTCATGACGAGGTTGTCAATCTTTTCGCCGAGCATAAAGTACGGGTGCCAACCTTCGGAATAGGGCATGTCCGTTTTCCCGAGGTTTTCGACCATCGATTCCACGGTAAAGGTTTCGCCTGTGAAAATTATTTTGTTTGTGGCACGGAATGGGAAGGGAAATCCGGTAAAGGCTCCTGCCCAGTCGCAAGTGAATTCGGCGATACATTTTTCGCTGTCGGCCTCGAAACTCTTGAAAGCCCACTCTGCATTCTGCAAGAATCCGTGGAGTGCGTGCGGAGCCCAACTTACGTTGTTTACAAGCTGGTAGTCTTTCCCTTGCCAGTTGAACTTTGCATAGGCAACGCGGCCCGGGAACGGGGCGAGGCGGCAACCGGCGTTTGTGTCCGGACCCATTTTGTAAATGTCGTCGCCCGGCCGGTAACCGAACAGAAGTTCGGCGGCTTGGCTATTGGCCTTTTCAAGGGGAACGCGCCAGGCGTTGAGGCCAGCACCGTAGCCCGAAAGGATTTCAAATTCAGCGCCGTCGTCGCGCTGGAGAACGAAACACTGCACCGTGCCAATCGGCCGGGAAATAATCGAAAAACTGCTCATGATACTCAAGATAGCAAAAAAGTGGAGAAGGTGCCTTTTTGTGATATAGGATTTGGAGGGAAAGATGTTGTGAAGTGCATGAAAAAGTCAAGTAGTTTGGTGCCATGTCTTAATTTTTTTGGCATTATGATTTTTTTTTTAATCTTTTTATGTTATATTCAATAAGAGGTTTACGATGAAAATAAAATCTGCAATTGTTTTTGTTGCCACATTGTTTAGCGTTATGGTAATCTGTTCCTGTTCCGGTGATGCTAGCACAAACCATTCGTCAGAAGTTGCCTACAACGAGCCGCTTCTTCAGCTAGATTCCTTGTCGCCCTGTGCAACCAACGATCAACTGGATAGCATAGAAAATGTGGATACTCTTTTTATCGTTAGCAAAGATGGCAAGACCTCATTTGTATTCCCTGCACAAATAAGTTGGAGCCGAGATTCCATAGAGTCTATTGGGGTAGAAAGCAGGGGCGACACCTTAGTAGCGAAACTTCTCATCAAGGAAAATACGCCTGCCATGCCATTAGATTGTCCGCTTTGGGTATATTCCACCGTGAAGGGAACTATCGACGAGCATTACGCAATCACTCCCGTAGGCCCTGTACATACGCTAATAAAGAAGTGACAAAAGAAAAACTGACAAGTTCGGGAATCCTATTTACTATTTTTGCGGTATGGATTCCCGGACTATTGTAGCCCCGATGACCCCTGCCGGCGTGAGTGCCGTGGCCGCCGTCCGCGTGAGCGGGCCGGAGGTTCGCGACGTGGTGCGCGCTTTGTTCGGGGATGCGGCTCTTGCAACAATCAAGCCGCGCGAAGTCCGTCTCGGGACGGCCCGCTACCCGCGCCCGGCTGACGCCGGGGAAGGCGAATGCCTTACGGCGGCCCCCGCCATCGACAGTCTCGTCTACGTCTTTTTCGAAGGCCCGAATTCCTATACGGGCGAAGATGTGCTGGAACTTTACCCGCACGGTAACCCGCTCATTGTGCGCGAACTGATCCGCGCTATTCGCGAAGTTGGCGGTGTGCGGCTCGCCGAGCCGGGCGAGTTCACTCGCCGCGCGTTCCTCAACGGGAAAATGGACCTTGCTCAGGCGGAATCCGTCGCCGACGTGATTCACAGTGCGAACCTCTCTGAACTGCGGAACGCCCACCGCCTGCTGGGCGGCGCTCTGTCAAAACGCGTTGTGTCTCTTGCCGAACAAGTCAAGGACATTTCGGCACGTCTTGAACTCGATGTGGATTTTGCCGAAGAAGAAGCGGACCCGGACTATGCTGCCTGGGGCGATAAGATTGCGGCGATTCGCTCAAATGTTGTCGCCATGCTCAAAAGTTTCAAGGGCGCTGCTGTGCGTCGTTTGCCGCTGGTGGTTTTGTACGGTGCCCCGAATGCGGGCAAGTCGAGCCTCGCCAACGCGCTCCTCGGCGAAGACCGCATTCTGGTGAGCGATATTCCCGGAACAACGCGTGATTTTGTGGAAGTGCGCCTGTTCCTCGACGGCGGTGAAATTCGCTTGGTCGACACGGCGGGCATTGCGGCGCAGGCGACCGACAAGCTGGATGCGCTCAGCATGGAAAAGAGCCGGGAAATTCTGGAAGAAGCGGACTTGAAGATTCTCGTGGATGCAGGGGAAGATGAGGTTCGAGGTACGATGCCCGAGGTTCGGGGCTCGATGCCCGAGGCTCGGGGCTCGTCTTGCTCCGCCTCGCGTGTCATTGCGAGGGAACGAAGTGACCGTGGCAATCTCAATCCTAATTTCATCGTTCACTCCAAGTGCGACTTGCGCGCTGCCTCATGCCCGAATGATGCCAATTCCCTTCGCGTCTCCTCCAAGACGGGCGAGGGCCTTGACGATCTCAAGCGCATGATGAATGAGACTTTGTTCAAGAACGACGAAGCCTCGGAAGATTTCTGGATTACGAGCGAACGCGAAAAGGCGTGCCTCGAGGATGCCCTCGCCGGCATCGACCGCGCCCTCGAACTCATCCGCACGAATCCGGCGGTCGAACTGCTCGCCTTCGAGATGCAGCTTGTGCGCCGTGCGCTCCAGAGCATAGTGGGCGAGATTTCGTCCGAAGACATTTTACAATCTATTTTCGCGGGGTTCTGCATTGGCAAGTAGCGTTCTCAGCATCATCGGCGTCTTGATGGGCATATTCGCCTTCGGAACCTACATGATTCCGCTCAAGAAATATCCGCACTATTCGTCCTGGGCGTTCATCGCCGTCATGTCGTTGGGTGCGTTGCTTTGCTCGTCGGTTATCGCGACCGTTACGGGACAGTTCAACTTGCAGCCGGTCGGCGTTGCCTGCGGCTTGCTCTGGGTTGTTGGCGGTGCGCTGTGTTTCTGGGCTGTGCAGGCGGAAGCGGATTTGGCGGGTGCCGGTCTGCGCTCCATGAGCGTGAGCATATTGCTTTCGTTCATTACGGGTGTCACCCTTTTTGCCGAACACACCCTGCTCTATTTTTCGATTCCTGCCATCGTGTGCATGCTTGTGGGTATCTGGATTCCGGCTGGCAAGATGCAGCACATTTGGAAAAACTGGCGTTCGCTCCTTTCGGGGGCCGTATTCGGTTCGTACCTGATTCCGTACAAACTCAGCAACCTTGGAGACATGGAATTCCTTTTCCCGTTCTCGGTGGGTGTTTGCATCGGAAGCATTGTCCTGTTCTTGTTGATTACCTTGAAGCGTGGCAAACGCTTTGACATGCCCTTGGTCCCGTCGCTGTTCGCCTTTTTTGCCGGCTCGCTCTGGATGCTCGGTACGCTTGCTATTTTCTGGGCGATTGCCGACGATGGCCTGTTCGGTTATGCGGTCGGCTACCCGCTTTTGCAGCTCAACCTTGTCGTGAACCAGCTCTGGGGCGTTTTTGCCTTCGGCGAATATGCGACGCGCCACGAACGTGTAAAACTGGCCGCGTCCACGGTGGTCATCCTGGCGGGTGCCGTGCTGCTGACTTTGTCTAAAATGTAGGTGGCCTAGATGCCCTTGATTTCGGCATCCAGCAGTTCTGCGGATTTAGTGTCTTCGTTGTAGATGGCATTTATTTTCTTGCAACTCAGCTCGAGCAGCTTGCGCGCATCTTGGTCGTCGCTCCGCTTGCGCAACTTCTGGATGGCCAGGTCCACGCGAGAAATGTCTTCCTGCTGCGGGTAGTCCTTCATGAAGTTGTAGAACAGCGCAATCTGGCTTTGGTAATCGTTGTCGGTCTCGCAGGCGAGCAAAAACGGAATGACGCGAACGTTCAGCAGGTTGTTCAGGTCGCCGACGAACGTGTTCAGCGAGGCCCCTTCCGGGAAGAGCTCCGCCGTTTCCTTCTGGATGTCGTCGTTGTCCATGATGTCGCCCGCCTCGAACTGCGATAGAATGCCGTTCAGCAGCGCCATTTCCTCGACCTTCGTCTGCTCGCGGTAACGTGCCTGGTAGTAGATGGGCAATGTCGTGAGGCAGAAGTGCGCCTGGTTCGCGCCGATGAACTCGCCGACGTAGTAGATGTCGGCATCTTCGTTCAGGATGTCTTCTTCGTTCGAGAAGTTCCCGATGCGTGCCGGGATGGGAATGACTTCCATGTTGGAAAGTTCATGGAGGCGGTCGCGCAAGGTATCCACGTCGAGGTTTTCCGGCAGTTCCACGCCGTTTTCCTGCATGGATTCCAGCAGGTTGTTCAGCTTGTCGTCCATGACCTTCTTGCGCTGGCTAGGGGTCGGGACTGTCGGGTTGAATGTGCGAAAATCGCCTTCGATAGTCAGGAGCCCGTTTTGGATCATGTCGTCAAAAGGAGAATCGCCGTCGCTGTCGGGCGTAGGCAAAATCCTTGCGTAGGCAATCAACCTGCCGCAAAGCTTTTCGTCGTTTCCTTTTTTCTGTACAATGCCGAGCATGAGTATAATATAGTAAATAGTGGCGATGAGGGATGAGCTATGAGGCCGCTCCCTTCGGTCGCTTTGAGGTATGAGGAAAAACCAATCCTCATACCTCATCGCTTATTGCTCACCGCTCATCGCTCACTGCTCATCGCTCACTGCTCACCGCTCATCGCTCACCGCTCACCGCTCACTGCTCGTACCGCGAGCCTCTCGCCTTTTTCTATCTTTCCCCTCATGGACGCTTCTACGTGGCAAAAGATTCTCGACCTGTGCAACAAACTCTCGAACGTGACATACGAGAACCTCACGAAGATTATCCGCCTGGAACAGACGGGGAGCGCCACGGGGGCGCGCAACTTGGATGATAGTGACCAAAACGATGTCGATACGTGGATGGGCGGCGGCACGTGCTTCAGCATGACGTGGCACCTGTTCCAGAGCTTGCGTGATATGGGACTGAATCCGCGACTCGTCATGGGCCACAAGCGCAAGGAGCGCAACATCCACTGCGCCCTGATCCTCCCGAACGTCCTTCTTGACTCCACCTCTCTTTCATCTCGAACTTCGAACCTTGAGCCTCTTTCCTCATCGCTCATTGCTCATCACTCACTGCTGACACCTGTTTCGACGGACTACCTCTTCGATCCTGGCTACCTCATTTTCGACCCGCTGCCGATTCCGCCTGCTCCGCCTTTCGGGACGGGTGATGCCGTGTTCCCGTTGGTGCCGAACAGCGTGCGCCTGGTGCGTCCGGTCCAGGACCGCATGGAACTTTGGACGGGGGGTGCTCTCGGCGACCGTGGCTTGGCCGGTGCCCAGATGAAGCTCCGTTTCGAGTACCCGCTGGACGGTGTCAGTGTCGAGGAGTTCAAACAGCACTGGGTAGAAAGCTTTTACCGCGAAATGATGACATACCCGGTGTTGAACCGCCTGGACCGTGAACGGGGCATCCAATATTATTATCAGAAGGGCAACCTCGTGACCCGCGATGCGAACGGTAGCCGTATGGAACGTCTGGACGAGGGATGCCGCGTGGAAAAATTGAGCGAGATTTTCAAACTTTCGCCCGATTTGATTCAGAAAGCGCTAGGAATTTTGTCAAAATAGTATATATTTTTTTGTGGACTACTTAACAGGAGACCCCTCATGAAAAAAATGCTTCTATCGCTCCTCGCCGTCTTGTCCCTCGCCCTGATGGCTTGCGGCCCCTCCAAAGTCGATATGCAGGTAATGTCCTCTGAATGCGACATTATCATCGAGGTTCGCCAGGTGCTGAACGATTCCATTAGCCTTTTCGTGGGGAACACGCTTTACCTGAACAGCAAGCAGGCTGTTGCTGCCGACCTGTTCCCGATGCTGGTGAGTGTCCGTGACCCGATGGAAATCGAGAAATTGACGGCGACCGATGTCGTGGGCGGCGGCGATGAATTTATCGCATACCTCCGTAAGGTGGCCCCGGATATGATCCGTTTTGGCCTGGTCATTGGCGAGACGGCCTACAGTGAAATCGGCTTCGACGAAAATGCGATTGTCGAAAAGATCAAGAACGTGCTGCAGTCGGTCGAGGGCGGCTCCCTGATTCTCTTCCACGAGAAGGGTGGCGAACTCGTCTCCGCGAAAAAGCTTTATTAATTGGAAACCGTTTCCGTGTCGTCATCCCGCATATCCGTATGCGGGATTTTTTTGAGTTCCATGCGCAACATGGTGACCGCGATAATGCATGCGCCCACGTCGGCGATGGGCTGCGCCATGAAGACTCCGCGGAGTTCGAAGAACCGGGGCATGATGATGACGAACGGAATCAGGAGAATCAGCTGGCGGCAGGCGTTGAAGAACATGGACTGCCACGGCTTGCCGATACCCTGGAAAAAGTTGCCCGAAACCATGCCTATCGGAACAAACGGGAGCATGATGAGGAAGGTGCGCATTCCCCAGGTGGCGAGCTCCTGCATGTTCACGTCGTTCGGGGCGAAGGGCGCGACAAAGGTGCGCGTGAACGTCATGACGATTATCCAGGAGAGGAGAATAAAGCCGGTCGCGTAAATCATGGTGAACTTGAGCGCCCCGCGGACGCGGGTGAACTTCTTGGCACCGTAGTTGTAGCCGATGATGGGCTGGCTCCCGTTCACGAACCCGAGGAGCGGGAGGATGATGATGGAGACGATACTGTTGATGATGCCGAACGCGGCAATCGCCTGGTCTCCGCCGGCCATGCCGTTCACGTTCTGGAGGCTCTTGTTCCCGTAATGGGTGAGGCTCCAGGCGAGGATGGCATTCAAAAGGCTGTTCGTTATCTGCATTACGCTGGGCGGGAGGCCCAGGATGAAAATCTTGCGCACGTAGGCGGCCCGGAGCTTCATGAGGCGGCGGTTAATCTTGATGGGCGTGCTCTTTTTGACAAAGAACTGCATCACCGCGATTCCGCCGATGAACTGGCTCGTGACGGTGGCCCATGCTGCGCCTTCGATGCCCCAGCCGAACTTCATGATAAACAGCCAGTCGAGAATCACGTTGCTGCCGGCGCCAATCATGACGCGGGTCATGGCCGTCTTGGGGTGGCCCATGCTGCGGATGAAGTGGTTCATCCCGGGGACGATGGTCTGGAAAATCGCACCCATTAATATAATGCGCATGTAGCTCTTGGCTACGGGCAAAAGTTGGTCGCTTGCACCGAAGAGCTTGAGAAGCGGGGTCATGAACGTCTGGCCCAGCGTGAAGGCCGCCACGGCCATGATGACCAGCAGCAGGAACGAGTTGTTGAGGATGATGGCTGCCTGCTGGTATTTCTTTTCGCCGAGACGGATGGCGAAAATCGTATTGCCGCCGACTCCCACGATCATCGACATGGCCATGATGAACAGGGCGATGGGGAAGCATATCGTGATGCCCCCGATGCCGAGGCTGCCCACGCCCTGCCCCACGAAGTAGCGGTCTACGATGTTGTAGAGCGCCTCGATCAGCATGCTGATGATGGCGGGCACCGAGAACTGCAGGATTATCTTGGGGATGCTGGCCGTCCCCATCGCGTTCAATTTCTTATTTTCGAGCGTATTCTCCATTTCGGGGCGCAAATTTAGAAAAAATAGGGATTGTAATAAAAGGGGGGGGGCTTCGTTGCGGGGATTTTAAAGGTTGTTTTTCTTGTATTTGATGTGTGGTTAGATGCGGGAGTTGACTTGCTATCTCTATGACTGGATAGCTATCCCGTAGTTGGCTTAGGGAATGCTGGGAGTGCTTTGATTTTTTTTGAGTTTTTTACGCGGAGGCGACTTGGTTGCGGCCGTCTTCCTTGGCGATATAGAGGTATTTGTCGCTTTCGGCGATGAGTTCTTCGATCTTTCCGATGAATTCCCCCTGCTTGCTGGCTAGCCCGAGGGAGATGGTGACGGGGATTATCGCGTCGTCCCATGAAAAACGGTGGCTCTCGACGGCTGCGCGGAGGCGTTCTGCGCTCTTTTTCGCGTCTTCGGGGCCGATGCCGCACTGGAGCAGCACGAATTCCTCGCCGCCGTAGCGGGCGAGCAAATCGGATTCCCGCTTTTCTTCTTTGAGTATCTTGGCGACTTCCTTGAGCACCAGGTCTCCGCACTGGTGGCCCCACGTGTCGTTCACGCGCTTGAAGTGGTCCACGTCGACCATGATGCAGTGCACGTAGTAGTTGTTGCGCCGGGCGAGCGCCAGTTCGCCGAGACTCCTATCCATGAACGTGCGGCGGTTCGCGATCTTGGTGAGCGCATCCGTCGTCGCCGCTTCGAAAAGTTCGCGGGCGATGGCCTCTTCGGTGGCGTCCTTGAATTCCACCTTCAGGATCATCGTGCCAAGTTGCAGGCGGTTGTCGGGCCCGAGCGGGGCGCTGGTGATGGGGTTGCCGTCGACATAGGTCCCGTTGGTGCTGCCGAGGTCTTCCACGGTGATGCGGGTGCCGTCAAAGGTGAGCTTGCAGTGCTTGCGGCTCACGAGTTCGTCGTCCAGGTGGATGTCGGCGTCTTGCCCGCGTCCGAGGATGACGCTCCCTACGGAAAGGGGAATCTGCTTAAATTGGGTCTGAGGGTACAGCACGATGAGATGCGGGCGGACTTCGCTCGGTCGAAAGCGAATCGTCTTATTTCCTGTGACGATAGTTTGGTCTAAATCCTTCATCGGGTCCTCTCTTTTTCCAATATACAAAATGTAGCTTTTTTTGGGTGGCGAGAAGGGCTTGTTGGGGAGTGTAATTGACGGACTGCAAAGGGGTGGATTGTATGTTTGTAAAAGTTTGGTTACAAAAGCGAAGGGCGATTGGCCGGGGGCTTTTTTTTCGCGTGCATGAATTGTGTGATTTATAAACATATTTTTGCAAATCAACCCTTTGTAAACACTTTTTTGTGTTGTTTTGCAAAAAAACACTTCTTTTTTTCCATAAAAAGGATAGATTTTAGGGCGGTGTAGCATAACAAGAACCGCGTGTTTTTGGTATTGCTGTATTGGTCGGAGAACCTAAATTGGAAAAGAAGATTATGAAAAAACAATATAACGCCTTAAAAAAATTGGTGTTTGCATTAGTTCTTCTCTTTGCAGGGGTGCAAGGGGTGTATGCAGCGCTAGCGTGCGAAGGCACGATCTATTTGAAGCTGCCCAGTGGATGGACTACTGCCTATACAGTAGCTGGAGGTCAATTTATTGCCTTCAAGAAAAGTAGTCAATTTGCGGGATGGGTGGAACTCTCTGCAGAATCGGTCGGTGGAACGAACGATGCAACAGAATTCTTCATTTCAAGCCGTGCGAACGACTATGGCCAGTATCCGTCTATAACTCCGAAGATTATTACTACGGATGGTGAACAGGTCCAGTTCAAAGATGGTTCGGGCTTCAATTGTAGAGCCTTTGGCAAAAATGGAGAACTCTGGATTCAGCCGGATCCGTCCGATCCGACCAAGCCGTATATTTCTGATGGCGCAGCCGACGTGAAGTACTTCCGTATCATGCTGCCTGAAGATGTCAAGTGGAAGAGTGCTATTCCGCTGATGAGTGTCGGTGGTGCCGCAGGAAAGCCCATGGACGCCGACCCCGATAGGTGTGGTTGGTATTTCTGGCGCTTTGTCGACGAGGAACCCCCTACCGAAGTTCTTATCTATCGTGATGACGATGAAAAGATGGAAGAAGCCATCGGTATGGAAGGTGACTGGGGTGTTGGTAAGCCGACCGCCATCGACCTGTCTTCGATGTTCGCGTTCTTGGGTTCCGATGAAATCTTCTTTATTGCGGCCAACGAGTTCGCCGATAAGACTAATCCTGCCATGGCTGGTTGGAGTGCAACGGATCCGTATAAACAAGGTGCTTGCGGATATGACCTTGCTGCATACATTTACGATACCGATGCTAGCTTGCATGGTGCTTTTACTTGCAGCCATTATGAACAGCAATGCGAAGGCAATCCGGATGTTTGTAAGAACAACTCCTGCTACTATCCCAATGCTCCTTATAACGTTGTAAGCTCTGCTACTGCGGTTGTTCCCTGTATCGGTGTTACTCCAGGTATGGTGACCGATGTTCTGGATGCAACCACGAAAAAGCCGGCGTTGACGGATAAAGGTCGATCATGCTTCGGTAGCCAAGCTGACGAGGCCTTTACTGCCATGTTCAACCCGACTCCGGGCGTGAACCAAGCTTTCTGTTTCAACATGCCGTTCAAGCAGACCGAAGATGGTAAGTACGAATTCGACTCTGATAACTACCAGGGTCCTCCGGGAGCAGAATATCCTGCTCCGGGTGGTTTCTACCCGGCTGAAAAGACTCCGACGGATTTGTTGACTGAACGTATCCCTGCTGCTGAAAACAAGCGCTTGGCCGAAGGTCCGGTGTTCTTGTGCACGAACGGTCAGTTTGGTGATGGTCTCCGCGCAATTAACCCCCAGGAAGGCGTTCCGGAAATTGACTTGCTCTGCAGTGGTCCGGGCTGGAAAGGTGGTATAGATTGCACAGAAAAGTTTGCTAACGGTGGTGAATGGAAAGAATCCATTCGAGTTGGCAACAGAACGATCAGCTTCGACGGCGATGGCTGGGGCTGGGGCTGTCCGCAGGATGCTCCTGTTGGTTGGACCTTCTATTCTGCGGGTGAAAAGATTAGTGGCACGAAGGTTTCGAAGAACCAGAATCCTGAGGGCAATGCCCGCTGGACTTCGGGTGATCCGGATACCGAATATGGCGATGTCCTTAAGAATGCCGGTCGTAACCAGCACTTCTGCTTCGAATCTCATGCGAACTTCCGTTACAAGAAGGGCCTGCGCTTCAGCTTCCGTGGCGATGACGACATTTGGGTCTATATCGACAACAAGCTGGCCGTGGACCTCGGTGGTACTCACCTTGCCGCTCCGGGCTACGTAGACTTGGATAATTTCAAGGGTGCCTCGGGCGAACTCAAGATTGGTCAGGAATATGACATCGATATCTTCTTCTGCGACCGCCGTACGACGATGAGTAACGTTCGTATCAAGACGAACATGTTCATCAAGCAGCAGACCGGTCTTAACAAGACCCAGACAAACGATGGTAAGGGCGGTGTCGGTGAATACGAAGTTTGCTGGTCTGTTTCGAGTGACGGCTCCTGTGGCGGTGGCTCTGGAGGAACTCTCTGTGGCCCGGCCTTGTGCAAGTATCTGGAAGAAAACAATATGAGCATCGATTACACTCTCAAGACCGACAAGGGTGATGTCATTTTGACTCCGGATTCGCTTGCTGCGAAGAAAGTCTATAAGGGCGGCATTGACTTGACTCAGCGTTGCAACCCGGTTATCAGTAGAGGCCTTATCGAAAAGCTTTCTGCAGGTAACTATTCTCTCATCGCCAACATTGGCAATGGCGAAGAATCCTGGGGCTTCGTTGTTGAAGGTAACCTTGAAGTCGTGAACGAAAATACGGCCACGGAAGATATCAACGGTCTCCCGGTTCAGTACAATGTGGTCCAGTCTGCCTTGGCCAGCTCGGATGATAATCCGTCCAGAGTTCCGATTTACATTACGTCGGTCCTGCCTGCAGGCGAAGACCTCGATCTTGACTTTGAAGGCGCTGCCGGTGAGTCTTATACCCTTAGCGTTACGGATGTCACGGGTGCTGCTGCGGGTGCCGTCCAGCTCGAATACAAGGATGCTGACGGAACCTTCAAGACGTGGAATGGTAAGACCCCGCGTAAGATTGGTGAATCGGGTATCGATACCATTTACGCCTCGCTCAGCATGGCATTCATGAACGCTGAACAGGAAACGTACATCTTCAGTGTAAGTGGCGGTAGCCTCACTCTGCCGGTCGTCTTCTACGTCCCGAAGCTGGTCTTTGTGGAATCGGATTCGAGCCTTGCTGCGATTACGGGTGACCCGGCTGATTACGAAAGATTCGTCGGTCCGGTGTACACGTTCTACGTCTTGGCCTTGGCTCCTTCCATGACGAATCCGGGCTCTTATGAAGAATGTGGCACACGTTGTAACTTCCGCCTGTACCTCGGGTCCACGACCTCTTCGGGTATTGCAATCACCGATTCCCTTATTATGGTGAATGGCCGCGCAACGGTTAACATCTACTCGACTAAGGAATACCGTGTTGCCGGTGATGGCGAACTGGATAACCCGGCTTTGCTCAGCATTACCGGTCCTAAGGCAACCTTGATTAACGCGATCTATCAGCCGCTCCACTTCAAGAAGCCGCCTGTACCGTACCCGGTATTTGCTGACATGTTCGATTCTCGAGGCAAGAAGTCGAGTGTTGAACTGAATATGAAGGAACCGTACTTCCAGATGGCCCAGGATTACCTCGATGGTATTGCAGACTCCCTGGTTATCTACTATAACCGTCCGTTCTACAACCATCCGGACTCCTTGCCGAACAGAATTGTCGTGTTCTGGGATGACGAAGACTCTGTCGTTGTTCAGAAGGAAGCCTTCGCTTCTAGCATTAAGTGCGGTGCTGCAGCCAAGGTTGCTGATACGCTTTGCGAACAGCGCGTCGTGGTTAGCGGTATCGACTTCTCTAAGGACATTAAGACGACAAGCCCGTCGGCAAACCTGAAGTCCTACGCTCGCTATAGCGACCGTGGTAAAGTTAAGGAAGATCCGTTCCCGGGTATTATTAAGGACCGTGTCGCTCCGATTATCAAGTCTGCTGACGTCCGTAACAGAGACGAACAGATGGATGTTATGACACTGACACTTTCCGAACCGGTTCGCTGGCTTGACCAGAGCTTCGAAAAGGCCGCCTTCACGGTGTACTTGAACTCTGCTTCCAACTTGAAGACTCCGGAACAGAAGTATGTCGTGGGTGTCCAGTCTAAGGGCGCTGCCACGATCGGTGGTGACAAGGTGACTATTATCTATGCTAGCTCCGATGCTAATCCGACTCCGCATACGGGTGACTACATCCGTTTCCGCACGGATACTCCGATTTGGGCTGATACGGCTACCATTGCGGTTCCGGGTGATACCCTCCGTAATATGCTTACGCCGGCGGATAATCCTGCGCTTAACTGGAACTCTCCGACGTCTTACGATTCCAAGGAACGTCTGCCGTCTCCGTGGGCCTCGGTTACCGGTGAAGCTGAAGTTGGCGTGAAGTCCATCACGTACACCATGGTGTCTCCGGATATCGTGAACAAGGTGGACAAGAAGGATATCAAGATTACCTCTGTGAAGCCCTACGATGTCACGGTTGACTACGATGAAGTTGTCGCCGACAATCCGGGTAAGCTCGGTTACTTCTTGAAGTCCGACATGAACTCGCTGATCTACTCCGACACCGTTATTTCGAAGTGGTTCACCGATCCGAACAATAAGGGCGACATTGCAAATGTGTACCTTGAAGTTCAGATGGATCTCTTCTCGAACCTCGGTAACTTCGTTGCTCACGATGTCGTGAAGATTAGGTGCGATGACAAGGATATCTATGGTGAAGGTCATACTTGCTTGGATACCCAGCGTAACTTCTTCATCTCCTGGAACCTCGTGTCTGCTGAAAAGCGTCTCGTGGGTACCGGTGCCTACGTCTCGAAGATGATGACCTCTGTTCACTTGTCCAAGTTCGGCAAGAAGAACAAGATGGACGAAACTCAGATGTGGGGTGTCCGCCGCACCAAGAAAGCCAAGAAGATGACTGCGGAAATCGTGAACGAATAGTTCCGAAGAACATTCATCCAGTTTAAAAAGTCCCCCCGTGCGGGGGACTTTTTTTGCATTCGGGCCATTTTTACTATTATTGTTATGGTATGAGAAATTTATTGATTGCATTGATTCTTTGCTCTATAGGGGCCTTTGCAGTCCAGCCGGGGCAGCCGACGGACTTGGATTCCCTCTTCCGCGGACGTGAATATAAGCCGCAGTTGAATTCCTCCTTGCGCGACACCACCAAGATGAACGATGTTTCCTCGAAGTCGGTCAAGGGCGGGAAGTCCTCTGACGGGTACTACATGCTTCAGTTCGAGGCTGTCGGTGATTTTGATGCTGCCCAGCGTCGTCGTGCGCAGATTGCCGCCAGTACGGGCTTTGCAATCCAGGTCGTGTTCGATACGCCTTTCTACAAGCTGCGTGGCGGTGGATGGACGTCCAAGAAGGCTGCCGAAGACAAGGCGCGTGAACTGTCTGCCTACAATATCAATGCCTTCGTAGTGAAGGTCCGGTAGATTCGGTAAATCCAAAAAATTTTACGGGCTCAGGTTTGTATACCTGAGCCCTGTTTGTATTTGTCCAAATTACCTGGAGCCTATTCCAGCAGGCCGAGAGTCTGCTTTATTGTGAACTCGTCCATCGATGACGGCAAGAGTGCACGCTCTTCCGGGGCGACGTAGGCGAACTTGCGCTCGAACTCGCTGCACTGCGACCTGTCGCGGGGCTTCAGTTCGATCGGCTTGGTGCTGTAGAAGAACGTTCCCGTCTTGATGAACTTCTTTGACTGCAGTCCCTGGTTGATGGCCTCGGTGAGCGCCTTCTGGATCATGGGGCCTTCGCGGTCGACGTGGTGGAGTTCCATGAGCCTGTGACGCAGCAGTTCCTCGTGGATGGGCGCCTCGTGGTCGACATAGAATTTCAGCTGCGTGATGAGCGATGCTGCCGGCAGTTCCGGGATGGGCTTGTCGTGCGCAGTTCCCTCGATGTTCGGGTGTGTGCACTTGTACGGGACCACCTCGATGCTGTAGGCGTCGTCCTCGGCGCTGCCGGGTTCGCCGTTCTCGCCGGAGTCTTCCTGTGGCGGCGGGGCAACGCTTTGTTCGATGGCGATGGTTGCGAGCAGGTGGGATTCCTCGTCCTTGCGGGACATGAACCAGAAGGGCAGCCAGATATTGATGACCTTCCAGCCGAGCTGTCGCAGCGTGATGGGCCGGACATATTCCGTGTCCTCGATGGATTCGCGGAATCGTTCCCTGGTGCAGTCGTCTTCGATAAGCGCAAGGAAACGCTTCGGGTTGTTCGCATCGACCACGACCGGTCCGACGGCGATGTTGCCCGTCTCGAAAATGGGCTCGACCTTTATGTCGTTGGCGGAGAGCGCCTCGACGATGTCCTTGCGCATGCGGGATTCCCCACAGTGCGGGGCAGTCGGCTTGAACTCGAGTTCGCGTTTCAGGTAACTGATCCAGTCCCAGAACAGCGTCAACTTGGGATTCGCATGCTTGGCGATGTCCGCATTGGAAATGTATACGCGCATTTCCTGCTTGGCGAGCGTCGTGCATACGGCAAGCTTGTTCGCCGATGCGGCCTCGGGTTCGGCGCATATCAGGATGACGTCACGGTACTTGTCGGTGGCCCTTTCGGGGGTCTTGACGTAGTAGCGGATGAGCGGGTTCTCCTGGTTGAAGAACTTTTCGGCTGCCGAGCCTTTCTCAACGAGCGCCCTGATGGCTTCCTCGATTTCTATACAGCTGGATTGGTGGAATGCGATGATTCCGAGCGTCTGTGCCGGATGCTTCTGGGCGTGATGTACGGCAGCGTTGGCAATTGCGATAATCTTGTCGTCGACGACCGAGAGCGACTCGACGTTGTTCTTCTCGCGGAAGGGCCGCGGGAATTGCCTTATGCCCTGGTTGTAAATCTTGTTGTTCGCGAAGCAGACCAACTTCATGTCGACATACTGGCCGGCAAGCCAGAGTTCGCGCGTCGGGATTCCCCTGCGCAGGGACTCGGCCAGGAGGGACTCCTGGAAGTAGGCGGTGTGCCTCGGCAGGACGTCGTTGTAGGCGTCGTTCGGCAAATTCTCGATGGCGGGCGAATGCGGGTTGCCCATCAGCACGACTCTCTGCGAGCTGAGCAGAGCAGGCAGGGATTCCACAATCGTGGTGCAGTCGGCGTCGAGGAAAATGACGATGTCGAAATTTTCCTTGCCGGTAAATTCAAAGGTGTCGTCGAGGGATGCCAGCGTAAGTAGTTCGGGGTTCGCTTCGACGGCGGCGTGCACAAAGCGGAAGTTTGCCTTGCAGAACTGGTCGTACAAGTTGCGGAAATCGCGGCTCTTGATACAACGTTCCTTAGGCGAGAGCGTGAACAGTTCGGGATTCTTGGTGCCGAGCTGCTGGATTTGCGAGCGTGCCCAGAAATTCCGGTAGGCTTGGGCAAATTCGTTGCTTACCTTGTCCGCATTCTGCAGGTAGACCAGCATCGGGCGCAGGTCGTATTGCGAGAGGTCCTTGAACAGGCGCGTGAGCCCTGTGTGGATGTCGAGGTTGTCCCAGTTTGCGTTCCAGGACTTGATCTTGCCCTCCCACTTCTCGATGGAAAGACTTTCAAGCGGGGTCTCGAGGTCGAGTTCCTTGCCAATCTTGCGGATGGCATCTTGCAGGGCCTTGACCGAATTTGCGTAGTTGTTGAAATTCGAGAGCTGCGGCTTGATTTCGTGCCAGTGTTCTAGGATTTGCAACATGAAGTCGAGCTTGGGATCGGCCTCGTGCTTGTCGCGGAAGTTGAAAAGATACTTTATCTTCGTGTTGAGCTCGAACCAGTTGGACTTTTCGTATTTCCAGTCCTTGCCGAGCAGGTGGTTCCCGAGTACGGCGGTGTCCTTGTAGGCTCGCTTGTTCTCCTGCAGTTCGAGCAGGGTGTCGATCAGGTCGAGCAGTTCCGCATCGGAAGATACGGACTTGGGCTTGCGGAGGACTTTCAGGAGTGCGCGGCGCGAGCTGCGGTAACGGTCGGAGAGCCCCTTCAGCGTGACATTCAGGCTGTCTACGAATTCTTCACGGGCCGCGAGCACGTTCTCGTCGACGGCGTCGTCGGTGTAGATATCCGATGTCTGGCGGCGGTACCTGACCCAGTTGTCGCCGGCTTCGGGCAGCGCCTTTAGCGAGTCGTGGTAGGCAACCCAGTTGTTGGAGCGGAGTTCCCAGTCCTCGTAGACCGGGGTGTTCTCGTCGAACGTGTTGAGTATAAGATCGATGGTCTCGGCAAGGCTTGATATGAAGATGCCGGTGGGGAAGAGCGATGCTTCCTTGAAAATATCGATGATCGGCTGGAGCTCCTTGACTTTGTTGACCGCCTGCTCAAGCTGTACAGAGATGGTGTTCTTTTCTTCGGTGGTGAGGTTCGGAACCTTGATTCCTTGGAACGCCAGTCGCGCCGAAACGCCCTGCTTGTTGAAATACAGGTCCATCGCCTGTTCCACGATGGTCTTGACGCGGTTGTACGTGGCGAAGTCAAGTTTGTCTACACCGTCGAATATGGATTCCGAGAACTTGGCCTTTGTCGCCGGGGCGAGCGCAAATTCCGTAAGCAGGTCAGAAAGCGGAGCGCCGGCCGGCAGGATGTTCTCGTTGACCGTCTTGTAGTATTCGATGAATGACTTGCGGGACTTGATGAAGTCCGGGTCGATGATATCGCGGTCCGGGCCCTGGAACGACTTGAAGGGGGGCTTCCAGGCGTTTTCGAATGTCTGCCGGGTCACGGCCCTCCTGGAGACGACCAGGATCTTCTTTCCGTTCGCTACGGATTCGGCAACGATGTTCGCCGCAACCTTGTCCTTCGCGGTTCCCGGCAATGTCTGGATGGCAAAGGCGGACTTGTCGTCCAGCAAGGATTCCATCACGGACTTCGTGGTGTGGGAATCCAGCGGGTAGGGAAAATGGTGGTCTACCGGGTTGAACAGCTCGTCGAACGGAGCCTCGTCGAAGTAGGAATTCTGCATCTGGAATCCGTCTTCGCCGAATAGCGCCTGGAGGACTGGACGGTCATCAACAATCTTTTCTTCCCAGATGTCGGATTCAAAGTGCTTTTTGAGCCTGAGGCGATCCCCGTTTGCAAACGAGAGGCAAAGGCCATGGCGCGTGAATTTCCATTTCTTCTCTTTAAGGACAGCCTTTTCAAAAAGTGAAAAGTAGAGAAGAATGCTGAATTGCCCGTTGATGCTTGCGTCCTCGACTCTAGGCAGGTCAACGACGTCCTTGAGTCTTTCCCTGAGGATGACGTTCTCGATGGCGGGACGCTTGGAGAGGGACAGCTTGCTGGTCTTCGGGTCAAAATCTACGGGCACGAGAAGTGACGGCGCGAGCGCGTTGCCGTCCCACTTGAGGAAACCGAGAATGAGGTAGAGGTCGGACTTGCCGAAGTCTTCATTCTTTTGCCGCAGCACAGAAAGCATCTGTGCTTCCGTCGTCACCTTTTGCTGTGCGGTGAAGTTTGCGGAAACGGGCAGGAAAGTGTCTAGCGAGATGGCTTCGCCGGACTGGGCCCACTTTTCGTAGAACAGGTCACCCGCCTCCAGAATCAGGGGGCTTTGCAGCACGCCCTTCGTCGAAAAATTCAGAAAACGATCCTTGGAATCAAAAAGCGCCGCTTCTTGACGGATTTTCGTAATCATGGATGACGGTAACACTCGAGCCATACCGAGAATATAACTTTTTTTAGGCAGTGGTGGCCTATATGCAAGTTTCTATTAGTAAAATAGCTCGGTCTAGCGAAAGCGGGGCCGGAGTTTCCTGTAATTTGGCTTTGAAGCATACTCTTCCGAGCAGAGTTTCGGGGGTTACGCCGGCTTCGCGTTCTTGCCGGAGGCTATAGGCCAGTTCCCTTTTGGACAGTTTTTTCCCGGAACTGTCGGATATCAATGCGTGGTGCAGGTAGATGGGGTGTTCCTTTACGCCCAAAGCCTCACGCAGGGCTATCTGGCGTGCCGTGGAACTGCGGATGTCCTCGCCGCGGACGATGTGCGTGATGCCTTCGTCGATGTCGTCGACGCAGACGGCGAACTGGTAGGTCCATTGGCCTTCGCGGTCGCGGATGGGGAAGTCCCCACACTGGAGTTTCGGGTTTTCGGCGAAGTCGCCCAGCCGCAAATCGTGCCACTTAATTACTTTGTCTGGAACGACGAATCTGAGGTTGTGCGGTTCCATCTCGTGCCGCAAATCTTGTGCCTCCTCCTCGAACCACGAGCCTTGCGCCTCGTGCCTTGCCAAGCACTTCCCCTGATACACGATTTCACCGGTCTCGCTCTTGGGGTTTTCGGCCTCGAGCTGCTTGCGGCTGCAATAGCACGGGTACACGAGCTGCTGCTCTTCCAGCCGTGCAAGGGCTTGCTCGTAGAGGGGCCAGCGCTTGCTCTGGATGCTCTCGCTGTCGTAATGGAAGCCGAACCATGCGAGGTCTTCGTAGATGCCCTCGACGTAGGCGGGGCGCATCCGGCTCTGGTCGTGGTCCTCGATACGCAGATGAATCTTGAGGTCCCACTTTCGTGCGGCAGCCCAGACGTAGAGCGCGGAGAGCAGGTGCCCTTCGTGCAGGAATCCCGTGGGGCTTGGCGCGAAACGTATTTTGCCGGACATGTCTCCAAATTTAATTCTTTTTTTTATTATTTAAAGCAGATTCAATGCAGGAGCATTATGCGTAAAATTTTCTATTTGATAGGTTTGGTTGCGTTCTTTGCAATGACATCGGTTGCGCTCGCCGAAGACATCATCGCGAAGACGTCGAACGGTTCCGTGGTCTTGCTCCACGATAACGGACGCTGGGAGTATTACCAGAACAACGCACAGATTCGAGACATCCGTCCTTCCGCGATTCCCGAAGACGCCAAGTTCGAGGTGAGCGTGCTGTACGAATCCCCGGACAAGATAAAGAAGAACGTGCGCATGGCTCTCGAAGCGGACTTTGCGACGGAAGAAGAGATCAAGGACAGCCTGCGCAAGGTGCCGAAGGGCGGCGTCATCTATTTCCAGGTGCCGACCAAGCAGATTAAAAAAGGCTTTTCACGCGAGCTGACCTATTCGATTTTTGATAAGGGCTCGGCTCCGATATTCACGAAGACGGTGCGCGATACCGAGGCGACCCCCAGCGAAGATCACGGGATTTCCAACCTGCTTGTGGTGCCGGTTTATGGCCGCCCGCAGACAAGTATGCTCAAGGCCCGTGTCGAGAACCGCGAAGGGAAGCAGACCCTCGACATTGATATACCGCTAAAGTAGGCCGGATGCGTTTTGCTGTTGTAGACCTGGAGACGACCGGAGGCAATCCCGTCGAAAGCAGGATTATGGAAATGGGAATCGTCCTGATGGACGGCTGCGAGGTGGTGGACACCTACCAGACTCTGCTTGACCCCGGCCAACAGATTCCGCCGTTTATCCGTAATCTTACCGGGATTACCGAGGAGATGGTTTCCGGACAGCCGCAGTTTGCTAGCGTTGCCGAACATGTCGCCGAATTGCTGAAAGATCGCATATTCGTTGCGCACAACGTCCTTTTTGACTGCAAGTTCATGCGGGCGGAATTAAAACGGGCCGCCATCAAGTACGACCCGCCGAGACTTTGTACGGTAAAGCTCTCGCGCCGCGTATTTCCGGGCTTTCCGAGCTATAGCTTGCACAAGTTGACGGAATCCCTGGGGCTTTCGGACTTTAGGCACCACCGCGCCTTGGACGACGCCTTGGCCGCCGCCGAAATACTGAAACTCGCGATTGCGAAAGTGGGCGAGGCCGCTGTTTTCAAAGAAGTCAAGAATTTGTCGAACCCAAAGAAGGCGAAAGTGCTTTGAGCGGTGAGCAATGAGCTGTGAGCGATGAGGTGTGAGCGATGAGGTGTGAGCAATGAGTTTTCAAGTGATTAGTAAGCAGTAAAAGGTTAAACTCGGAGTCCATCCCCTAACCACTGTCTACTGTCTACTTCCTACTTGCCTCATACCTCAAAGGGAGCGTAAGCGACCGACCTCATAGCTCATAGCTCCAACAGCCCCGCCTTGTGCTTCATCTTGAGGATTCTCGCTGCGGATTCTTCGATGCGCTTGCGGTAGGTCGAGTTGTACTTGGCGAGCCTTTCCAGGTAATTCACCATTTCCTCGGCTTTCTTGGGATAGGTAATCATGAACATGTCGTTGCCCGCCATGACAGCGATGCGGATAAGCTTCTTGAAGTCCTTGGTCGGGTAGGTCTTGCCTGTGGCGCGGTCCATGCCGCTAATCCAGGCGCGGAGACTCACTCCCCACAGGTCGTCGGTGAGGATGACGGTTTCGGGCGACATTTCCCTTGCCATCCGGACGATCCTCGAATCGAATACGGCGGGGCGGTTCGAAATGCGGATAAAGCGTACGCTGCTCATCATGGTGACGGGGATGATGTCGCTCTGGGCCTTGAACAGCCCGACATTACGCTGGATTTTGGGGAGCGGGCTTGCACTGATGGCAATCTGGTGGTCGCTATTGGTCCAGGAGTCGTAACCGGGGAAGTGCTTTGCAGCGCAGGCAATTCCGTTGTCCTTCATCCCTTGGACAAAGGCGGCGACTTTTTCGCCACTGGAGCTGTCCTTGTCCCAAGAGCGGTGGCTTTCTTCCATGAACGATTTCTTGTTGCGGTGATCGAGGGCCGGGTCGAGTACGGGTGCAAGGTTCAGGTTGATGCCCAGTGCTTTGAGTTCGCTGCCGATGCTGCTTGCGATGGCTCTCACGGAGTCCGGCTCCATGTCGCGCATTTCGTAGGCGCTTGGGGCGTGCTTCCATTTTTCGGAGATGCCGCCGATGCGGTTTACGCGGCCGCCTTCCTGGTCGCTTGCCACGAGGAGCGGAATGCGGAGCTCGGCGTTGGCCTGGGTGAGGTTGTGGATAAAGTTGTCCTTCTTGTTCAGGTGCGACTTCATCACGAGTACGCCGCCGAACTCGTTCTTGACCAGGAACTCGGCGGGGGACATGTAGACCATGATGAGCTGGGCAGCTTTCTGCCTGATGGAAAGCGAATCCCACAGCGGCATGAGCTCGTCAGGGAGCCCGTAGGGGTTCTCGGTCCGGGCGCCCTGTGCAAAAGACATCGCCGCACAAAGGAGGGCGGCGATAATCCAGGTCGTCCATCGTCGAGTCAGCATAGGGTGTCCTTCCTGCGCAGGGCTCTGCCGTGCTACCCTTCGGCCTTGGCCGCGGGCTTTTTCGTGAATCGCTTTGCCGTGAACGTGCGCGGCGGGAAATCGAACTTGAGCTTGCCCGACTTGTCGAGGTAGAGGAACGCATCGAACAGGCGGTGCGTCTTGTTGCTGCGGAATCCCTTGATGAGCGAGGTCTTTTCGCTGTTGAGCAGCTTTTGGATTTCGTCAATCGGGAGTTCCTTGCCGAGCATCACCTTGGGAAGCTGGATGCCGCTCGGTTCCTTGTCGATATAGCTCTGGCTCACGTAGCCGGTGAGCGTCTCGAACACGTCGGAACCGTCGATGGGGGACTTGCCCACTTTCTCGCCGATCTCGATTTCTTCGGGCTTCTCGTCGAATACGAATTCAATCTTGTTCTGGTCGTTGATGGTGAGCACCGCCGAGAATTCGGCTCCCTTCTTGCTGCGGAAGCCCGTGAGCGGACCGATCTTCCGCTTGGTCAGGAGCTCCACGATTTCTTCTTCGGTCAGGTGCTTGCCGCCGATAATCTTGCGGATGACGATGCCGTCCTCGGTGGTGTAGCGGCTCACGGTCTCGAAGACCTTCTTGCCGTTCACCGGGCTGAACTTCGCTTCGCCGGTGGTGCTTTCTTCCTTGAATCCCTTGATGTTCTTCACCATGGTCTTCGTCATTTCGACGATGCCTTGCATGAAGTTTTCGCGGGATTCCTTGCCCTTGGAAATCAGGTCCATCTTGTATTCCCACTCGCCGGTGAGCTCCGGGCTCGTGAGGGCGTCGCAGTTCATGGCCGAGAGCACCTTGATGAGGTCGAACGCCTTGGCTGTCGGGATCATTTCCTTGCCGTCACGGACAACGTACTTGTCGCTCACGAGCTTTTCGATGATGGCGGCTCGCGTTGCCGGCGTACCAAGCCCGCGCTCCTTCATGGCGTCGCGCAGCTCGTCGTCGTCGACGAGCTTGCCCGCGCTCTCCATCATGGAAAGCAACGTGCTTTCCGTGTAGTGCGCGGGCGGCTTGGTAAAGTCCTCGTCTGCACGGATGTCGAGCGTCTTGGCTGCCGAACCCTTGAGCTGCGGGATGTTCGATTCGTCGTCGCTGTCCTTGCCGTACACGGCCTTGAAGCCTGGGTCTACGAGAATCTTGCCTTCGGTGATGAAGGTTTCACCCTCGACAGTGGTGATGCGGGTCGTGTTCAGGTACTGCGCTGGCGGGAAGAACACCGCGATAAAGCGCTGGCAGATCATCGTGTAAATCTTTTCTTCGGCCTCGGAGAGTCCCTTCGGGGTGACTCCCGTGGGGATGATGGCGAAGTGGTCCGAAATCTTCGAGTTGTCGAACACCTTCGGGGTGCGCTTCACATAGCTGTTGTCAAGCGCTTCCAGGGCGAACTTCCTGAGCGGGCCTTCAATCTTGCCGAGGGTCGCCTTGACGGTCGTTACGTAGTCCTCGGGCAGGCAGCGGCTGTCGGTACGCGGGTAGGTGGTCGCCTTGTAATGTTCGTAAAGGCTCTGCGCAATCGAGAGCGTCGTCTTGGCGCTGAACCCGAAACGGTTGTTCGCCTCGCGCTGGAGCGTGGTGAGGTCGTAGAGCTGGCCGCATTTCTGCTGGCTGGGGGCGGTGGTCTCCTCGATCTTGCCCGGCTTGCCCTTGCACTTTGCGAGGACTTCCTCGGCCTTCTTTTCGTCAAAAATCTGCTTCTGGCGTTCCTTGCCATCCCCGGTGAACCACTTGCCCAGGTAGGCGCTGCCGCCGTTGTCGAAATCGGCCTCGACGGTCCAGAACTTCTGCGGCACGAACTTGAGGCGTTCCTCTTCGCGCTTGACGATGATGGCAAGCGTCGGGGTCTGCACACGGCCGCACGGCGTAATCTGGAACCCGCCCATGGAACTGTTGTAGGCGGTGAGGCCGCGGCTGCCGTTCATGCCCACGAGCCAGTCGGCTTCGCTGCGGCAGAGGGCGGCGTCCTTGAGGTTTTCCATCTCCTCGGCGGTACGCAGGTGCTCGAAAGCGTCCTTAATTGCGGCAGGAGTCATGCTCTGCATCCACAGGCGCTGGATGGTCTTGCCCGTGAACTTGCCCTTGAGCACGTAGTCCAGGATGTAGAAGAATATCAGTTCACCTTCGCGGCCCGCATCGCATGCGTTCACGATGGTCGTCACGTCCTTCCTCTTGATGAGCTTGCCTACGATGGAAAGCTGCGACTTGGTGGCGGGGGTCGCGACCAGCGGGAACTTCTCGGGCAGCATCGGGAGCGTCTTCATGTCCCAGGCCTTGTAGCGTTCGTCGATGTCCTTGGGGTCGGCGATGGTCACGAGGTGGCCGATGGCGTGGCTTATGATGGTCGTTTCGCTTTCGTAGTAGCCGTTGTTCTTTGTGAAGGTCTTTGCTCCGAGGACCTTGACCAGGTCGCTGGCGACGCTAGGCTTTTCCGCGATGATGAGCGTCTTGCCGACAGCGGGGGCCTTTGCAGTCTTGGCCGTCTTGGCGGTCTTTGCCTTGGTTGCCGCAGTCTTGGTCGTCTTAGTCGTTGCTTTGGTAGTCGTTGCCATTGATTATTTCCATTTGAATCGCCCGAACAGGCCGAAGAGGACGGCCAGAACGGTAAAGGGGGCGTGGATGATCTCGACCGGGATGCACCATTTCAATAGGTGCTCCTGCCTGAATATCCTGAGCCCACGAAGTATTAAAACAAGGTCGCCTATGCACTTGGCCACGAAGGTGGCGGCAAAGGCTATGAGAATTCCTATGCTGAACGGCGAAAGAAGTGCCGCGACGCACTGCATGACGAGGAACAGGAATACCATGCTGAGCACGAACACGATTTTCGGCGTATAGTATATAGTCTTGGATGCCCAACGCTTGCGCTGTTCCCAGAGTTCCTTGAGGGTCTCCTTGCCGTTTGTGGTGACAAATGTGTTGGGGGCGATGCAGTAGCGCATGGCCCAAGGGCGGTCCGTCGCGAGTTTCTGCATCAAAAGGTCGTCGTCGCCGCTCTGGATCTTGAGCACGTTCTCGAACCCGTTCACGCTCTTGAAGAAGCTCTTGCGGTAGGCGAGGTTGTTGCCCGTGCTGGTGAGCGGGAGGTGCATGGCAAGTCCGGCTGTCCCCGCCACCCTGTAGATGAGGGTCTCCACCGCCTGCATGCAGATAAGGACGCTTGACTTGCCGGGGGTGGTCGGAATGTACGAATGCCCGGCCACGAGCTCGATTCCCGGTTCGAACTCCGCCACGATGCCCTCGATCCAGCTGGGCTGCACGATACAGTCGGCGTCCGTGAGGCAGAGAATTTCGCCATCGCAGGCCTCGATGAGGCGGCTCAGGGCGTGCTTCTTGGGGCTGACCCCCTCGGGAATCTCCTCGATGCTGAGAACATGGAGCCTCGGTTCGCGGGATGCGTATTCCTTCAGGATTTCGGGGGTGTCGTCGGTGCTGCGGTCGTCGGCCACCCAGACGTCCCATTCGCCGTCGTAGTCCTGCGCAAGGACGGAGTCGAGCGTAGCGCGGATGCCGGCCGACTCGTTGCGGGCGGCAATCAGGATGCTCACGTGCGGTTTGGGTTCAACGTCGGATCTTCCCGTGCGCACGGAACCTAGGGCCCGGAAGAACCGGATCTCGAGGACTATATAGAATAGCCCAAACACGGCCAATAGACCGATGACTAGGTATGTGAGCACCGTGATAAACATTTTCCGCGCAAAATTTAGTTCATCGAAAAGATTTTCCGAGCGCCGTCCGGCGGAAAAATACCCGAAATTTTTTGCACATGCCGTTTTTGGGCGAATTTCGCAGGTGCGACACTATATATATGTGTGACTATATATATAGGTGATAATACGTGCGGTGGATTGTGCTTGGCTGGGGCAGGAACCGGCCGAAACTTTCTATTTTCTGTTTATTCTTGTATATGGCTTTGAATCTATCGAATCCCATCGCGCAGGAGGAATAATGCGTTTTGAACACTTTGGCCTGACCAAGATGCTGGTCGTTCTAGCCACGTTTACCCTAGCTTTGAGCCTTGCTGGCTGTGGTGACGATAGCAGCACTGCCGCCGACGGGAGTTCCGACGATCAGGAGAATTCCGCTATCGACTCTAGCGACACGGACGGTTCTTCCAGTTCCTCCAAAGGGGACGGCTCTAGCGACGAGGACGGTTCCTCCAGTTCTTCCAAGAAGGACAGCTCTAGCGGCAAGGACGGTTCCTCCAGTTCCTCCAAGAAGGACAGCTCTAGCGGCAAGGACGGTTCCTCCAGTTCCTCCAAAAAGAACGGTTCTAGCTACAAGGGACACTTCGACAACGTGAACGTGCCCGATGTCAAGATAGGGGAGTGCAACGTCAAGGAAGACGACGGGGTATGGGCCTATGCCTTTACTGAAACTGAAGATGAAGACTCTTTGACGGCCTTCAGTTTCACTTTCTTTGATGGCGAGAATATCAAGGATTCCTTGTATAGAGTCATCAGTGGGCCCGAGGCTGCCAAAGCGTGCAAACAGATGAATGGCAAGCAAAGGGAGGTAGATGAACTCTTTGGCATGACAATAACCTCTACAAGGTGGTGCAAAGACGAAGTCATGTATATAATCGAGGTTATGACTATTGGGGGAATGAATGATGTGTCCCGCAAAGAACTTTTTGAAACGGCCAAGGAAGAGTGCGCAAAATACAACGAGGAAAATGCTAATTCTTCTTCGAGTAGTGATGGCCAGTCTTCGTCCAGCAGCGAGGAAGAAGAGGAGTCTTCGTCCAGCAGCGATGCCGAAGAAGCCGAGTCTTCGTCTAGTAGCGAGGAAGAAGAGGAGTCTTCCAGCAGTGCCGGGGAATCGGCAAGCGGCTCTACCTGCGATTTTGAGAAGGATGATGACGTATGGGTAATGGATATTGTCGGCCTGGGCCGGACGACTCTCACGTGGAGCGGGAATCGCTATACCGCTGTTTCCGAAATGAGTCTGAAATTTGCGGATGAGGCCTCCTGTGAGGCGTCGCTGGAAAATGCCGATCCGGAGGACCACGCCTACTGCGAAGGAAGCGTATACAAATCAAGAGCCGAAAGGGTCGTAGACGATGCGGACCGGGATGAAGTCTACGAAAATTCAATGGCATTATGCGCTTTGTAATTCTTTGTGAACAAAATGAAAAAATGGGCCCTGCGGGGCCCTTTTTTGTATATTCCTCCACAACATGTACAAGGAGGAAGCATGCATTTCGGACCTTTCGGCCTAATCAAGGTATTGGTTGTTTCTATTTCGTTCGCCCTGGCAATCTGTTTTGTCGGTTGTGGCGACGACAGTAGCAGCGGGGCTACGAACGGGGATGATTCCAAGGCCGAACTGAATTCCGAGGCTGAAGCCGATACCGCAGATGTATCGGGCGATGTCGATGTTTCTTCCAGCAGCGCGGACGATGCCGACGACGAGGATATCTCCTCCGACAGCGATGATGAAGACGAACAGGAGGATGCCGAAGAAGCCGAGTCCTCGTCCAGCAGCAAGAAAAACAGCAAATCTTCCAGTAGCAGCAAGAAAAAGGGAAAGTCGTCCAGCAGCAAGGCGAAGTCTTCCGGCGATGATGAATCTGAGGATCCCGAGGATCCAGAAGATCCAGAAGATCCTGAAGACCCTGGCGTCGAACCCGCAAAGCCGGAATCGTCTCCTAGCAGCGAAGGGGAATACCCCGACCTGAGTGTCTTGAACGACACGACCTTGAAGCAGGGCTGTGATATTGACAAGAACGACGATGTGTGGGTGATACCTTCGCTCGGTCTGGCCGCCGAAAAGACGGTTTATATTTGGAGGGGCGACGAGGTTTCCATTTCATCAGTTGTCGAAACCGATTTGAAACTCCCTTCGTTGTGCCAAACTGCTCTCGGTACGGTGGACTCGACCTTGGCCGGAGAAGAAGACCTGAAAAGGACTTGCGATGGCGGGGTGATGCGCGTTTACAGTTCAAACCCGTTCCAGAAGGCCGATCGGGACGCCGTTTACGAAAATGCCACAATTCTCTGCAGGGACGACCTGTTTAACTGAAAACGGGGCCCATATTGACTTTATTCCCCCATTTTACTACATTTGGGGCACTTTGAGAATCGATATCGCACAAGAACTTAAGGAATCCGAAGACCGCCGGGTGGTCTGGTCCCATGCCGATGCCCCCGAAATCTTCGACGAACTGCACCTCAAAGGCGATCTGGTAGCCGAGGTGCTGGTTAGCCCCGAAGGCCCTAATAAGTGGCTTGTGTCCGGTACGCTCTCCGGAGTGCAAACTCTGACCTGCTCCCGTACGCTCGAGCTGTTCGACCGTCCCTTCGAAACTGAAATCGTCGT
>JAEEGH010001367.1_pt1 | contig 70982 bp, 66 predicted proteins | sample 9134181 | NCBI WGS metagenome assembly JAEEGH01 (sample SAMN16246544, study PRJNA631951) | gut metagenome | biome: gut microbiome; feature: rumen; material: DP-attached | host: Bos | place: Iran: Karaj | collected 2018-10 | reverse complement strand
GAGGCTCAGCAAATCACTGACCGTATTAATGCCGGCGCGCCTGAGCGTGCGATGAAGCTGTCCGTCACCTACTACGTAGACAATCGGCGAATCTTCCGGAACATCGCGCGGACGCAGCCCTTCAATCGCGAAGATCGCCTGAGCGATGTCGCCATCGCAACCGATAGCGAAGGGGTGAAATGCGAGCCTGCGGGAAACAAACCTGACAATGCCAAGCACCCGCTGCGCACACAGACCGTACCGCCTGGCAGTATCCGCGGCCGTATGAGGCATCCCATCTTCACCGAGCCCGGACCAGTATCTGATGATGTCAACATTTCTGCCAACATTCTCAGCCTTTGACTGACCGGGGTGTTCATCCGACACGTTCTGGAACAGGGCGCGAATGTGCCCAATGAGCCTGTCGCACTGCTCCTGAGTCGGAGCTACGAACTGCTCATAGCGCCTATTCGCTTCTTCCGCGTTCGCACGGTAAAGGTCGGCCACGCTTGCCGGGATGTCATGCTCAATCTTGCGGCGACTGACAACCTTTTTATAGAGGCGGCCGATCGCGAAGGTTGCGGGGGTGATATCCTTACGGATATATCCATTAGCAAGGAGTGCATCGATCAGCTCGGGCAGGTCGTTTTTGGGCTGACGGCCAAGGAGCGACACGTAGTATTCCACACGAGCGCACCAAATAGCCATGTTTACCGTCCCATATTTTTTCATGAGACGACTTGCAGTAGCTGTCGGAAGGATATCGTTCAGAGCACGGAGAGATAAAGCGGTAGTAGAATTCATACTTTTTCCTCCTAGAAAAAAATTCAGGTTCTATCGAAAAAGCCCCAAGGGACTGAAAGAAAAGGTATATTCTTCTCCTTTCTTTAAAAGTACCCGCCAAGATGGCGAAAGATAGCCTATTTTCTATAAATATCTCTGTCGTGGTCTGCATTTACTAATAGCGCATATTATGTTATAATTTAAATCGCTCTCAGTTTTTGTTGCGTCGCGCAACAAAATATGGCTGAGGGTTTTGCACTTTAATATTAGAAAGGAAGGTGATGTTGTTTGAAAAGTATCGGAATTATTTCCACTAGTTACGACGCTACGCTGATGTACCTCGAAGGTATCAGCAAAGAGATTGAACGGCGTACGGAAGATGCGAATGCCGCCAGGCTCGTGATCCGTTACTGTCCAGACTTTCAAGGTTCTGGGCCGCCGAAGACAGAAGAAGATTGGGGCGAGCTCTCTGAAAAGATGAGCCAAGAAGCGCTCGATCTGGCACTCAAAGACAAATGCTGTTGCGTGGCGCTTGCAACCGATAATCTGCGAGAAGTAGAACCTGCGGTTGCCGAGCTACACGAGGTCGTAGAAGGCGTAATCTGGCCGCCAACCCATTACCAAGTCGATGTAAACATGCTGGAACTCTGGGAGTGCGTAGCGCAAAAGATTCAGTCAATGTCTGCCAAGTATGTTCTTGTTTTGGGAACAAAGGACGACATGTCTAGTTCCTTCATTGGAGAACAGCTCAAACAGTATGGGATCGAAATGGTCGATACGGCCGATTACCCGGAAGAGATTGAACTAATCGATCGAATCATCCGAGAAAGGCCGACCGATGATGAGGAGGTGATTGACGCAAAAGAGCTTTTGGTCAACTTTATATGGCAGGTTCCCTCAGAACTGCCTCAAGGCCCGGAAGTAGTTATACTTGCGAACCCCGTACTGGGTGGATATATCTGTTCGGACGACCCGGTTCAATCGCCGGTGATTGACGCAGTCGAGGAACATATTAGATGCTTGGTAACCGAAGCGCTGGAGGAATAATGGACATACGAATCTGTAGCCCAGGTAACATGGACCTGGGCGACCTGTCGAAATTGTCAATACCACAGCTTTTTATTCTGTATGCCGACTTATATATGTGCATCGACATGTGGAATATTAACAAAAGGATAACCGGTAGATATCCTGACGACTATAGTTGTCAGAAAAGCCATACAACGGTCGAAGAACTAAACCAAAAACTTGCCATTCTACAGAGCGCCCTTTCCGAACGAACAGGAGTAAGCATGGCAAATTTTAGCACTTGGTTTAGCTTCTATTACGAACATTGTAAAAGAACCATGCCAGTGTCCGTCTGGGAGGTGTTTGCGCAAAATGCCGAAACGGCGAGGACGTTTCCGCATATTTGCCCCAAAAAGCCCTTTCTTTCTAGAATCATTGCCCAGCCAACGGCTGGGCTTTTTTATCGTTAAAAACCCTCGGCCAATAGACCGAGGGTATGTCTTTGTATTGATAGGAGAGGCGCTACTCGACGTCAAATCCAGCGCGCGCAAGTCGATTCACAACCTCGCCGCGAATATTGTCGTCAATGTGGCCACATTTTAATGCTTCGATGAGCCGACCGATCGTTTTGATTTCCGCTCGCGCCAAAGCGTCTCGTGTTGTTCTAGTTAAACATAGCATATTAACAACGGAATCTTCAAAAACAAACAGTGGCACTACGGCATAAATTTCTTCCGACTCAAGCTTTGCGAGTAGGCCAGAATCCCGAATAACTTCCAAGGCTGCTTTAGTTTTGTCCGATGCGCTGCCGATTGACATAAACAGTTTTGCCGATATTTCCTTGTAAGTATGCGGTCTTATCCCCGGCTCAAGGCCAAAACGCAGATTGAGCACATCGTAGTAGCCAGACATGTCCCGCCTTTTGGATGGCTGGTCACAAAGTGATTTCTTAATAAAATCGGCTATGCGCTTGCGCTGCTCGTCAGTCGGCGACTCGTAGTTTTCATAGCGCCGATTTGCCCTTGCGTAGAGACCGCAATCATACGCGCATAATAAATCCTGAACGCAAATTGGAATGCCGAGATCGGTACCGTAACTTGCCGCCTTGTAAAGACGATTAATAGCAAAAGTGTCAACAGTAAGGTCTTCTCTGATATATCCTGCGGTTGTAAAATATTGAGCAAGATCATTAACTAATCCGTTGGGTATTTTTCGGCCACTGACTTTTTCGTCAAAAACCGCACAACGCACCCTCCAAATCATCTCAGGGACAGTCTTGAACTTTCTTGCAATCTTCGACATAAGCTCGGTAGGAATACTGTGAGGGTTATCAATTGCAAACCCGTGGAACTCGGTCGCTTTTTTGACCATTATCTACATCTCCTTTCTTTTAAAGTGCAATCTACTCGTTCTTATAGCAAACGTTGGCATATTATAACACTTTTAAGATAGCGCAAAAAGCCCCCGACCAAAAAGCCGGGGGCTGGCACCGTCTTGGCGCCTGAGAGGGGGGCAGATTATTTTAATTCGAAACCGGCACGAATAAGCTTACATTTAAGTTCACGATTAGCCACATCACTGATGCCTCGAATCCTACCTCTGCCCTTTAGAGCCTCAAGAGCATCGCCGATTGTATTAATTCTGAGCTTCTTTAGGCTGCAATACGCGGGCGTAGTCAGGCAAATATCATCGATGTTCGATTTGAGCGTAATAGAGAGAGGCGCCACAGCGAAGGCCCCGTTAGGCACAGTTCCCCACATTATGCCAGAACGGTTAATAGCCTCCAGGCCGCGCCTAACCTTGCTTTTTGCTGTACTCTCTGAAATATGAAGCATCGCCGATACCCGTTTGTACGTACGCCCACTCTCTTCTTCGAGCCCAAAACGCAGATTGACGGCATCGTAGATCATGGGCTGCTCTGCCGGAAGCTGGTTATCGAACAGTTCCCTAATAGAATCAGCAACTTTCCTGCTCCAGCTCTCGGTTGGCGGTACGAATTCCTCATATCGCACATTCGCTAAACAGAAACGATTAGCTCCATCGTTCTCAGTATAGAAGTCATGTACTCGCGTTGGGACTATTGTTTCAGCGCCCCTACCCAGTAATGCCTTGTAAACTCGATTGATTGCGAAAGTAGAAAGATCTAAGCCCCTCCTGATATACCCCAGTTGATACATCAACCTCACAACGTTCGATGTAGTATCGTCAATAGAAATACTACCTTCCAAAATTGCGTAGGCCGCACGGCGCGCTACCCATATCATTTCCTGGTTTGAGCGGAATTTACGTTTTATCCGTTCAGCTAGCTCGTCTGAAATAGCGCCAGCATCAAACCCAACAAAATCAATCGCTTTCTTTACCATATCCCCTCCTTTTTAATGTACTTTTTTGAAAATTACAAAAACAGCGGTTTTAACCGTTTATTATTATGACACACCGGGCACTTGTGTTTTATTCTAGCAAAAATAAAGCTAAAACAATACAGTATTTTTATATAAAGATGGAAAATGCTATCATATATTAAGTTGAGGTGAGCTATGTTGCTGAAATTATTCTTAGTTACATTAGTGGCAATGTTCCCACTTGTTGAATTACGTGGCGCAATACCAATTGCGGCAGGTATGAATTTGCCAGTTTTTCTTTCCTTGCTTGCCGCAATGCTCGGGAATATGATTCCTATGCCTTTTATCTTTACCTTTGGGCGCGAGTTGCTAGAGAAAGGGGCGAAAGTGAAATATGAACCCATTCGCAATTTCTGCAAATGGTGCATCAAAAAGGGCAACAATGGTAGCAAAAAACTCCTAGCAAAAACTAAAGATAGTATTTATATTGCCCTACTTCTTTTTGTAGGTATCCCACTTCCTGGAACGGGAGCTTGGACTGGCACTCTGGCGGCAACTTTCTTAAACTTAGACTTTAAGAAATCCATGATAGCGGTGGGTTGCGGCACCCTTCTAGCCGGGCTTATCATGTTAGCGATATCCTTCGGCGTGTTAGACTTGCTGTTCTGACGATAACCAGTTGTTCCTTTTCAGTATCTATAACAATTGTGATATTATTTAAGATAAGTAGTGAGATAATAAGGTGAAAGTGACCAATAAGACTCCAAAAATACTGTCCATAGCCGTGCCCTGCTACAACTCGCAGGAATACATGAAGAAGTGCATCCACTCCTTACTCCCCGCCGGCGACGAAATTGAGATTTTAATTATCGATGACGGCTCAAGTGATGATACGCCAAAAATCGCCGATGATTTTATGCATAAATACCCTGGAATAGTTCGAGCAATTCACCAAAAAAATGGCGGACACGGTGCCGCGGTTAATACTGGCATCCGGAAAGCCACTGGAGCCTATTTTAAAGTGGTCGATAGCGACGACTGGGTTAATCCGGATGCTTTGGCGAAGCTACTTAAAAGTATTAAAGAACTTGAAGAAAACAATACGCCAGTCGATATGATAATTGCAAATTTTATCTACGACAAAGTCGGCGAAAAGCATAAAAAGACTATGCGTTTCAATCGCGTATTCCCCAAAAACACCATTTTTGGTTGGAACGAGATGGGTCATATGACCCAGACTCAATACATGCTAATGCATAATATTTACTTTCAAACGCAACTATTGCGCGACTGTGGGCTCAAGTTGCCTCGACATACTTTTTATGTAGACAATATTTTTGCCTTTCAGCCTTTGTTGTCGGTAGAAAAAATGTATTATGTAGACGTTGATTTATATCACTATTTTATTGGCCGCTCGGACCAGTCCGTAAATGAAGAGATAATGCTCGGAAGAATCGATCAGCAAATTAAGGTAAATAAGATTATGGTCGATATAATGGCAAATCAGGATTTTAGCAACAAGAATCCGCGTCTTCGGAAATATATGATTATATATCTCGATAAGGTAACGACTGCTACATCAGCACTCCTCTCATTAGATGGCTCAAAAGAGGCCGTCCGAAAGAAGAAGGCTTTTTGGCGTTATGTCAAAAGTCATGACGCGAAATTATTTTATAGGCTGCGCAAAACTCCACTAGGCATGGCTACGAACTTACCAGGAAAAAGCGGGCGCATGATTACCAAAGTAGGATACAAGACAGCCCGCAAAATTGTTGGTTTTAACTAATTATTCTTGACTAATGATTTTGCCGCGGTCGAGATGCAGAATGCGTTGATTTTTGCTACCGCGAAACTTTAGCGTAAGATCACGTTGCGATTGAATAAAAGGCCCATCAATGAGCGCGTCGAGCTCTTCGACGAACTTCCAGGCGACAGAATCGCGCGGTATCTGTTCGTAGACGAGACCAGTAAAAGACCAGACGTTCCAGCCAAGTTCTTCTTTGCAGAACTTAGCAATTTCTAGACACGCTTTGGCTTGCAAAAGCGGTTCACCACCGCAAAAAGTAATACCGCTCTGCCCCTTTAGTTTGCGAAGTTCGTCCTTAACTTTTTCGATTTTCACAACTGCACCAACATCTTTTTCGGCCCATGTTTCTGGATTTTGACAACCAGGACAATGTTGGCGACATCCTTGCGTCCACAAAACGGCGCGGAGACCCGGACCGTTCACGATTGAGTCGTGCTCGAGGTCGCCAGAAAGAACGATGCAACCATCTGGCACGTCCATTTGCGGTTCGCAAAGAATATTAGTCTTCATTTTTGTTGTCATAACACTTCCTCATTTAAGCCCAAAATGCCGCGTTTTTGGGCGCGGCAATTGGGGGATTTGCTTTTATTCTTTGCCGAGAGCAGCTTTTAATTCAGCTTTTTCGGCTTCGCGTTTTACCTTAGTGGCCTGATCGTATTGCCCCACCGACACGTTATGTTTCACGCGGGCGGCTTCTTCGGCCTTTTTGCCATCATTCCAACGCTCGAGTGAGCCCACTAGGTAGCCAGTAATGCGGCGGAGGCGCTCAAAGCCAAACTCGCCATCGGTTTCGCGACGGCCACAACTTGGGCACACATCGCCTTCAATGATTCCGGAGAAGCCACATACTGGGTCGCGGTCGACTGGGTGGTTTACGGAACCATAGCCAATGCCAGCTTCTTTCATATGGCGAATAACCGATTCGAAAGCTTCAATATTGTCTGAAGGATCGCCATCCATCTCAATATAGGTAATGTGACCAGCATTGCAAAGATTATGATACGGAGCTTCAATATCAATCTTATCGAAAGCTGAGATTGGATAATAGACCGGTACATGGAAGGAATTAGTATAGAATTCACGATCGGTCACTCCTTTAATTTTGCCATACTCTTTACGGTCCATGCGAGTGAAGCGTCCAGCAAGACCTTCGGCCGGGGTGGCAAGAAGCGAGTAATTCAAATGGCGCTTTTTGGTCATTTCATCACAGAACTCACGCATATGACCCACGATGTCTAGGCCTATTTCCTGAGCTTCGGCGCTTTCGCCGTGATGCTTACCGATCATTGCAACCAATGTTTCCGCTAGTCCTATGAAGCCAATGGACAAGGTACCATGCTTGATAACGTCGCGAAGCTTATCGTTCGGCTTGAGTTTGTCGCTACCAACCCAGTTGCCCTGCCCCATTAGGAATGGGAAGTTTTTAACCTTTTGGTTGCCCTGGAATTCGAAGCGTTGGTAAAGCTGATCAGCACAGAGTTGAAGCTTTTCGTCTAGCTCTTTGTAGAAACCATCCCAATCTGCTTCTTCGCGCTCGCCTAGGCAAATGCCATGCTTGATACCAATGCGCACGAGATTTAGCGACGTAAAGGAAAGGTTGCCGCGACCAGAAACGTGGCCATCAGTCTCAGGGAAGCAAGAGCCAAATACGCGCGTGCGGCAGCCCATAGTCGCAATCTCGGTGTCTGGATCACCTGGCTTGTAGTACTGAAGATTAAATGGCGCGTCAATGAAGGTAAAGTTCGGGAAAAGACGCTTAGCAGAGACTTCCATCGCGCGCTTGAAGAGATCGTAATTTGGATCCTCCGGATTGTAGTTGACGCCTTCCTTAACTTTGAAGATAGAAATTGGGAAAATTGGCGTTTCATGATGGCCGAGACCATTCATAGTGGCCTCTAGTAGCATCTTGGAGACTAGGCGACCTTCTGGGCTAGTGTCGGTGCCGAAATTAATTGAAGTAAATGGTACCTGTGCACCAGCGCGACTATGCATAGTGTTAAGGTTATGAACGAAGCCTTCCATAGCTTGTAGAGTTTGATGCTCGGTATCTTTGTGGGCGTCTTCGATGACTTTTTCTGGAACTTTAAGCTTTTTGAGTTTCTTGTCGTCGCCAAGGGTGATAGTGTCTTTAATTTCAATAATTAAGTTCTTGCCGGTGAAATCGTTATATTTTTCAAGGTTAGCTTTGAGACTTTTGCGGAACGTTTTATTGACGCTCGGCGCCAAAGCGTAGTCAAAGTTCGGGATTGACTGCCCGCCGTGCTGCTCGTTTTGGTTCGCCTGAAGAATGATTGCAGCTAATGCGGCGGCTGTACCGATAGATTGCGGCGTACGAAGGTAGCCATGGCCAGTATTAAAGCCGCGTTCGAAGAACTTTAGAGGGTCAGTTTGGCAACAAGTCAATGTTCCAGTCGCCATGAAGTCTAGGTCGTGAATATGAATATCACCATTGTCGTGGGCGGCGGCAAATTCCGGCTTAAGAAGTAGCAATTTTGCATATTCCTTTGAGCCTTCAGAGCCAAAGCGAAGCATTTTACCCATTGCGCAGTCGCCATCGATGTTGCCATTCTCGCGCTTTACGGATGAGTCTTCGGAGGAATCAATGACCGAAATGACGCCATAAGTTTGCATAAGCTTGCTTTTTGCGGCGCGAATTCTTGTTCGCTCAGCACGATATTCGATATAGGCCTTTGCGGTGCGCTTAAAGGCCGATTCCATCAAGACTCTTTCGACAATATCCTGGATTTGTTCAACCGTTGGGATACGGCTTTTGATTTCTTCTTGCGCTACGCGAAGAACTTTTTCGGCAATATTCTGAGCACGATCATGGCCAAATTCGCCAGTAGCGCTGCCTGCTTTTGCGATAGCTTCTGTAATTTTTTCTGGTTTGAAAGCGGCCACCTTTCCGTCGCGCTTTCGGATTGATTTGAACATTTTTACCTCCGTAGTTCTGAATCAATTGTGAATTTTGTCTGTCCCGAAACACCATATTTAGTGTTTGTTGAGATAATGGTAACGCTATATGTAGTGTTTTTGCAATAGAGAATGTAAATAATACAACGCTAACAGATTCATTTTTTGTCGCCTACACGCTATATATAGTGTTTCGCAAGCAGAATGGGACGCTATTTTTGGTTATTTTTACAACATTTCACTAATAAGAACGGGAATATACCGCTATTATGCGCCCCGTGATATACTATCTATATGAAAAGGCAAGCTGACTACATGGTTGAAATTGGAGCAATTATTGCAACTGCTCGTACTCGCCAAAATATGACTCAGGCTGAATTGGCCGAGAAAATCGGAACAAGCCAGTCTGCGATTAATAGAATTGAGCATGGAAAACAGAACGCCTCACTTGAAATAATTAGCAAAATTAGCCATGCCCTGCGCACACAAATCGTTACCGTCAACGATACCGCTTCAAAAAGCTATCAAATAAACGGCGGCAAGGAATTGCATGGTTCAATCGAGATAAACACATCTAAGAATGCTGCCGTAGGGTTGCTCTGCGCAGCGCTTTTGAATGAGCAGAAGACGACTCTAGTTCATTTAGCCCACATCGAGGAGGTTTATCGTATCATAGAGGTGCTCGAGTCAATTGGGGTGCGAACGGAATGGATAAACAATGGGCGCGACTTAGAGATAATTCCACCAAAAAAGCTTGACCTAGGAAATCTTGACATAGAGGCCGCGCGACGCACTCGTACTGTAATTATGTTTATGGGGCCACTATTGCACCGTTTTAAGGAATTTCGCTTGCCGTACGCCGGGGGCTGCTCTCTCGGCTCTAGGACTGTTGAGCCGCATTTACATGCTTTAAAGAATTTTGGGCTAGACGTCGACGCTAAAGTTAACCCTGGTTTTTATGAAGCTACTGTTCGCAATATAAAAATTGAAGACAAGAAAATCGTACTAACGGAGCGCGGCGATACGGTTACCGAAAACGCCGTCATGGCGGCTGCATTATACCCTGGCAAAACTACCATTGTAGGAGCTAGCCCAAACTATATGGTCCAGGACGTATGCTTCTTCCTACAAAAGTTAGGCATACAAATTGATGGCGTCGGCACAACAAACCTTACAATACACGGCGTAAAGAAAATTAGTAAACAAATAGACTATGCGCCCGGCGAAGATCCAATCGAAGCGATGAGTTTCATTGCGGCGGGAATTGCAACTAAGTCTGAAATAGAGATTAAGCGAGTGCCAATTGAGTTCCTAGAGATTGAATTGGAAGTATTGCGTAGCATGGGCCAGAAAATGCGTATTAGTGATGAATACTTGGCTGAAAACGGAAGGACGCGCCTAGTCGACATAAAGCTAAAGAAGTCCAACCTTAAAGCGCCAATAGACAAAGTTCATCCAATGCCCTTCCCAGGCTTGAATATTGATAGCTTGCCATTTTTCTCTTTAATTGCCGCAACGGCAGAAGGTAGGACATTAATACATGACTGGGTGTTCGAAAACCGCGCGATTTATTCAACAGAATTGTCTAACCTAAATGCAAAAGTTGAGCTTTTAGATGCACATCGTATCTTCGTGAATGGTCCAACCAATTGGCGCCCTGCAGAAATGATGGCTCCGCCAGCGCTTCGCCCTGCGGTAGTAATTATGTTAGCAATGCTTGCCGCACCTGGCACTTCAATTTTACGCAACGTATATTCAATTGCGCGTGGCTACGAGGATTTCGCGAATCGTTTGCGCAAGTTGGGCGCAAATATAGAGCCGCTGTCTGACATCTAGTTTGTTAGTTCCCTGTTATCTGTTATAATTACCGTATGGCTATTACTAGAAAAGATGTCTTGCATTTGGCAGAATTGTCAAATCTGCGTCTAAGCGAAGATCAGATTGAGCCACTGATAAAAGATCTCGACAATATCGTCGGTTATATTTCTCAGCTCGACGAGTTGGACACCGATGGTGTCGAGCCTACTTATCAGTGTTTCGACATGCAGAATGTTTGGCGCGAAGACGTAATTGAAGAATTTGAGGCAAGTCGCGAAGACTTGCTAAACCTTACGGTCGAAAGTGAAGATCATCAGATAAAGGTGCCGAAAGTATTATGATTATTGCAGACAAAAATACTAAAGCCGTAGACTTAGTCCGCGCGGCGCTTGACAAAGCAAAAGAATACGAGGACTATCATTGTTTCATTTCAATGAACGAAGCGCGCGCACTAGACCGTGCACGCGAAATCGATGAAAGAATCGCAAAAGGCGAGAAAGTCGGCCGTTTAGCGGGGGTACCGTATGCAATTAAGGACAACTACTTAAGTCCAGAAGGTGTTACAACGGCCGCTTCGCGTATGCTTGATAATTTCCCTTCACCAATCACCGCGACTGCGGTCGCAAAGCTTGAGGCAGAAGGCGCAATCATGATTGGTCGCGCCAACCTTGACTCCTACGCGCATGGCTCTAGCACGGAGAACTCATATTTTGGACCAACACTTAATGCTCACGACAAGGAGCGCGTTGCGGGAGGATCTAGTGGTGGATCGGCGGCGGCGGTCGCTTTAGGCATCGTCCCATTCGCACTAGGATCGGATACCGGTGGATCAATTCGCCAGCCAGCTAGCTATAACGGTGTTTGGGGCATGAAACCAACCTATGGAACCGTAAGTCGCTACGGCGTGGTCGCAATGGCCTCCTCTCTCGATACAATGGGATGCATCGCAAATAGTGCCGAAGATGTTGATCTCGTTATGGGGATTATTGCTGGCAAGGACTCAAAAGATTCCACTACTCTAGACGACTTTTGGAATCGCGACCTCGATGACGCAAAACCAAAGAAGAAAAAGATTGGCATTATTAAAGATTTCTTGAAAGATGGCGTTGACCCAGAAGTTAGCAAAACCGTCTTGAGCTATGCCGATAAAATGAAAAAGGCTGGTTACGAAGTCGAAGAAATCAGTATGCCTATTATGAAATATGGCCTAGCGATTTATTACATTATTCAACCGGCCGAGGTAGCGTCAAACCTAAGTCGCTATGACGGTATCCGCTACGGGCATCGCGCTGCCGAAATAACTGATTTGGATAGTATTTATGGTAAAACGCGTGACGAAGGTTTTATGCCAGAAAATAAACGTCGCATTATGGTCGGGAACTTCGTGCTCAGCTCTGGTTTCTTTGATGCTTATTATTTGAAGGCACAAAAAGCGCGTACACTGTTAATTAATGCATATAATGAAGCATTCGAAAAATATGATGCTCTTCTCTGTGCGGTAGCACCAGCTCCAGCGTTCAAGCTTGGCGAAAAAACTGATGACCCACTACAGATGTATATGGAAGACATGATGAGCGTCTTGGCAAACCTCGCGGGATTACCAGCTGTAGCAATACCGGCAGGCGAATCGAAGTCCGGCTTACCTATTGGAGTGCAGTTAATTGGCCCGCGCAAGAGCGACCAAGTTCTACTCAATATCGCTAAAAACGTAGAGGAGAATGCTCAATGAACGATGGCTCGCCGATAGTATTTTTAGTAGCCATATTAGTTGTTGGTTTTCTGCTTCTTCTTGCGATATCGATGACCAAAAAAAGGGCACATGCTTTTGATAAGGAAAATTATCAGATTGATTTGATGCGAATAGAGAACTCTCTGCAGCAAGGCAATGATGCAACTTATGCGATGGCAATTATCGAAGGAGACAAGTTACTCGACAAGGCACTCTGCGAGATGGGCGTACAGGGGCGTACGATGGGGGATCGTCTGAAAAAAATAGGAAAAGAGAGATTAACTCAGTTAAACGCAGTTTGGCATGCGCATAAGTTGCGTAACCAAATTGCGCACGAAAGTGATTTTCATCCTGAGTATCGCCAAGCGCAGCATGCCCTAGCGACCTACCGACAGGCTTTAAAAGATTTGGGAGCAATATAGATGAGTAAAAATGATTATAAGATGACAATCGGCATTGAGTGCCACGTGCAACTCAATACAAAAACCAAATTGTTCAGCGCCGTAGACAATGACGCGGTCGACAAAGAGCCAAATTCCTGCGTAAGCCCTATTGATTACGCTCTACCCGGCATGTTGCCGGTATTGAATAAAGCGGCAGTCGAAAAAGCGGTGCGCGCCGGGCTGGCAATGAACTGCAAAATCAACCTCGTCAGCCGCTTCGACCGTAAACATTATTACTATCCTGACCTACCAAAGGGTTACCAAATTTCACAGATGTACCAGCCAATAATAGGTGCTGGAGAAATACATTTGCCAGATGGCTCGACCGTAAAAATCGAACACGCCCATATGGAAGAAGATGCCGGTAAATTGACGCACTTTGATGGATATTCGCTTGTCGATTTGAACCGCGCCGGCACACCTTTAATTGAAATCGTATCGATGCCAGACATTCATTCCGCCGCACAGGCACGCGCTTATTGTGAAGAGTTGCATCGCTTAATGATGTATGCCGAAGTAACAAATGGCGATTTATATCAAGGCAATATGCGTTTTGACGTAAACATCTCCTGCTCTAAAACCGACAAACTCGGCACGCGTGCAGAGATTAAGAACCTCAACTCTTTCCGCAGCGTAGAGCATGCAATCGAATATGAATTTGAGCGCCAGACTAAACTGCTAGATAAAGGCGAAAAGGTTGTTCAAGAGACGCGTGGCTGGAATGATGCAACCGGCAAAACCACCTCACAGCGAAGCAAAGAGGAAGCCCAAGATTATCGCTATATGCCTGAACCAGATGTCCCGCCAGTTGTCCTAGAACAGAGCTATGTTGATAAAGTTGAGGCGAACATGCCGATGATGCCAGACGAGTATCGCTCGAAGTTTGGCGTACTTAATCTTGATGATAGCGAACGAGAAGCGATTTTGAATTATCCAATTCTAGCGAAGCGCTTGAATGAAGTGCTAGACAAAGGCGGCGTACAACTTGCTCCGCGTGTAGCACACTGGTTCTCTGGCGTATTGCTCGCAGAAGAAAACCTTGATAAGGATTTCACGCTTGCAACCGCTAACGAATTGACCGAGTTGTCCGAGATGGTCGAGAAAAAGGAGCTTTCGTCGACTGGCGCAAAGGCTATATTGATGGAGATGTACGATAGAAAGAATACTCAAAAGACCCCACATCAACTCGCGAAAGAAATGAATCTATTGCAGGAAAACGATGAAGACGCGCTAGGGGCGATTATTGATGAAGTATTGACTGCGCCAGAATGCGCCAAGGCGGCTGAAGACGTTCGTAATGGTGAAATGAAAGCAATTGGATTCCTAGTTGGGCAAGTAATGAAGAAATCGAAAGGAAAAGCCAACCCAGCTACCGTTAACGAATTAATCAAAAAGAAATTGTCATAGAGCCAGAAAGGAGTAACTAAAATGGCATATAAAACACCAACCAAAGCAGTAATTACCGATGCGGGTTTTGCGAGTCGCTTTTTACCAATTACTAAGACTATTCCAAAAGCAATGATTCCACTTGGCCCAAAGCCTATCATGCAATATGTCGTTGAAGAGTGCGTTGCGGGCGGAATTAAGGATATTATCATTGTGGCGACACATGAAGGTAAGCCGATTTATGAAGATTACTTCACAAACCCTTGTGAAAAGATTTATAAGCAACTAGAGTCGCAGAACAAGCTTGACCGCTTCGAGTCTGTGCGCGAAGTGCTTTCTATTGCGAATATCACGGTTATCGAACAGGATCCAAGTTTTCCTTACGGTAATGGATCACCAATTGCCTCCGCAAAACCATACCTAAACGACGATGAGGCCTTCTTGGCGCTCTATAGTGACGATCTCATTTTCGGCAAGGGTGATGTAGAGACATTGGTTGAAGCATATAAAAAGAATCCGGAAGCAAAAGCAATTATTGCGGCTCAGGAAATGCCAGAAGAAGTTTGGTGCAAATACGGCATGATCGCCATGAAGAACAAGAAGAAGCAGACTCTTAGCCACATTGTCGAGAAGCCAGCTACGCCAGACCTCTCACCTTCAAACCTAACTTCATATGGTCGCTACCTGTTGACTCCTGAAGTTTTCGCACATTTAGTGCCAAAGAATACTGGGCTAGACGATGAGCTTTGGACTGTCGATGCCATTACTAAGCTTGCCAAGTCTGGCGATGTACTAGTCGTAAAGAGCAAGGGTAAATGGCTCACTACTGGTGATCCGAAAAACTACTACAAAGCTTACGAAGAATTTAATAAAATGGAGATATAAAATATGGAAACTCCCGCTTGGATACTAGTATTTATTCTTTCAGGGATGCTCTTTCTATTCTTATTATTATTCATTATCTTATTAATAAAACTAATAGGCGTCACGAAAGAGGCGAAAAAGATAATGATACAAGGTCAAGGTATTGCTGAAAAGGCCGACGATATTGCCGGCAACGTACGCGATATGACGACCGTGGGTGGTTTAGTTAGATACTTCGTTGACAACTATACTGGCGAGGGCGTCAGGAAGAAGAAGGCGAAGAAAGCGAAAATCGTAAATAACGAGGAGGAAAAAGGAGATGAGCAACGAAAATAAGAAGTGCGGGAGTGGCAAGTTCTTTATCGGAGCTGCGCTCGGAGCAATTGCGGGAGCAGTGGCTGGTATTGTAATGGCGCCAAAAAGCGGCGAAGAAACCCGTAAAGACATTAAAGAGCTCGGCGACAAGGCCGTCAAAGAAGGCAAAGAGGCCGGAAGTAAACTTATTGAAAAGTTTAAGAAGCCAAGCGAGTCCGACGAGGATGAAGTCGAGGGGGAAGTCGATGGCGAAGACGAGGAGTTGGACGAAGAAGAAGTTATAGTAGAGTCCGACGAGGATGAAGTCGAGGAAGAAGCTCCAAAGGCTAAAAAGAAAATAATTAAAAAGAATCCTACAAAGAAGTCTGAATAATTAAAAAATACCCCACACTCGTGGGGTATTTTTATTGGCGCTTAATATTTTTGAAGAGTGTGTCGTTGATTTTTTGTATAACCGGCTTTACTTCTTCAATACGCAAGGCTGAACAAATTACTAAATAGAAAATTCCAGTAACAGCAGTAATGGCAAGGAACTTCGGGAAGGTTGCAAGGAAGGAATTATCTACGGCGCGAAGTGGCAATAATTTAGTCATAAGGTAAGCGATTAGGCCAGTAAGGGTGGAGGCTAATATGATCTTACCAACTACAATCCAAAAATCTACATCAAATAACTTGCGTTCCATATCGCGATTTTGGCAAATTGCTAGTACGCCAACTTCAAATATCGCACTAACAGAAGCTGCATATGCAAGACCTTCTGGGCCAAAATCCAGCACGCTTAAACTAACCGCAAAAATAACCTGCACGACAAAAGCTAAGATCGAGATTACCAACGGCGTACGCGTATTTTGGCGAGCATAATAACCGCGCGCTACGATATGGTATAACGATTGACAAAAGATTGAGATGACAAAAGCTGCAAGAACGCTAGCGATTTTTGGATCACCACCATTCTTTATGAAGTTCACAACATAGCCGCGTATAAAGAAAGCCACGATAGCTACTGGTAACGATATCCAAATGATCGTTCGGTACGCAGAACGGAGCGTGTCTCGATATTGCTCTTCTTGCTTTAGGCCAGCCTCTTCGCTAAGTTTCGGGAAGAACGCCGTAGAAATTGCGACGCCAATTAAATTAATCGGCATAGAGTGCAATGACGAGGCCTGCTGAAATGCACGAATAGACTGCTCGCCCATGCGCGATGCAAGATTAGTATTCATAATACTAGTGACGTAGTCTATTCCCTGGTCAACCGAACGAAGTGGTAAGACTTTAAGAATAGAACGAAAACCTTGGTTTTTCCAATGAATTTTGAATTCATATTCGAATCCAAGACCAACTAAACCAATGACGCTTGTGACTAACTGCAAGATAGCGCCCAACACTACACCGAGAGCCACCCCCATGATACCGCCTTCGAATAGTTGAATGCCAAAAATATTAATTCCATTCGTGAATACCAGAATGCCGATTATAATTCCGACATTATAAAGCGCTGGCGCAATAGCATAGAATACAAAACGCCCAACGGCCTGCTGCATACTCGATAACACCGTAGCAATCGCGAAGAGAAACGGATTAATCGCAATAACTCGCATCATATTAATAGCCAACGCCATTGCAGACTCATTTAGGCCTGGCGCGACTACGTAACGTACTAATGGATCCGCAAAGATCATAATAAAGATCGATGCTACTAAACAAAGAATCGCCAAAAAATTTAAAATGCTACCACTAAGCTCCCAGGCGGATTTTTTATTCCCCGCTACCAAGCGCTGATTAAAGACAGGGATAAAAGTCACTGCAAGCGCGCCGGACGTAATAATGAAGAATAGAAAATCAGGAACCGTAAAGGCCGCAGTGTAGGCATCGAGGCCTGCTGGATAAGTGTCGTAATACATAGAATTTAGCCAGCGATCACGAAATATGCCGAGCAATGCCGAGATAAGCGTAGAGCTGGCTATAACAATAGCGGCGGTTTTTACCGATAGCTTAGTATTTACTAAAGACACGACCGATCGAAAATGGTTTTTGCGCTCTTTCATACTTTTTTCAATCGTGCAATTTTGCACTTTCTGGCATCGTTGTACCTTTCAGAATTTCGGAAACTTCCCCCTCTTCAAGCGTTTCTTTTTCAAGAAGTGCAGTTGCAAGTTCATCGAGATACTTCTTATTCGCTTTCAAGACAGCCTCTGCACGTTGGCCAGCTTCTTTATTAAGAGCCTCTATTTCAGCATCAATTATTTCAGACGTTTTTTCAGAGTAGTTCTTTGCACGATCGCCAAAGAAGTTGACTTCCTCAGTATTAAATACTTGATCACGCAATCTAGAGCCCATGCCCTCTTGCGAGACCATCTCGCGAGACAGCTCGGCGACATGTTGCAAGTCTGAACTCGCGCCAGTAGTGATGCCGTCTTTGCCGAGAATCATGCGTTCCGCTACACGCCCGCCCATAGCGCGCGCAAGCACGTCCTTGAGCTCGTAAATGTTCTTGTAACTACGGTCTTCAGGAGGAAGGAACCAGGTTACGCCACCAGTACGTCCGCGCGGAATAATCGTAACCTTATGGACAGGATCAGAATCTGGCAATACGTGGCCAACAATAGCATGACCAGCCTCATGATAGGCCGTGATGCGACGCTCTTGGTCATTCATGACTTTCGACTTTCGCTCCGGTCCGATAGCTACACGCTCAAAGGCTTCGGTTATGTCGGCATTGGTGATTTCCTTATGATTTAAGCGGGCAGCCGTGATTGCGGCCTCATTAGCAATGTTTGCTAAGTCTGCCCCAGAACTCCCAGCCGTCTTAGCGGCTAGAGCGTCAATATTCACGTCTTCCGCAACTGGCTTATTTTTGAAATGGACTTTAAGAATCTCAACGCGGTCTTTACGCTCTGGTAAAGTAACATTCACGTGCCGGTCAAAGCGACCTGGACGTAGGAGTGCTTTGTCTAGCATATCGACTCGGTTAGTGGCGGCGATTACAATTACGCCCGTGTCATTATCGAAACCATCCATTTCGACTAGGATTTGATTGAGCGTCTGCTCATCTTCGCGCCCTGCACCACCGCGAGCATCGCGCTTGTGGGCTACCGCGTCAATCTCATCGATGAAAATGATACTAGGGGAATTCTTTTTAGCTTTGCCAAATAAGTCTCGTACACGAGAAGCGCCAACGCCGACAAACATTTCCGCAAATTCAGAGCCAGAAATTGAGAAGAAGGGGACGCCCGCTTCACCCGCAACAGCGCGCGCCATGAGGGTTTTGCCCGTACCAGGCTCACCGGCAAGAAGTACGCCGCGCGGAATTTTAGCGCCAAGGCGCTCATACTTTTTAGGATTTTTAAGAAAATCGACAATTTCAGATAAATCTTGCTTAGCCGCCTCATTGCCCGCTACGTCATCGAAAGTCACTTTCTTTTTTTCATTGCCATACAAGCGCGCTTTAGCTTTACCGAAGCCCATAGATTGATTATTCATGTTTTGCGCTTGGCGCATCATGTAAATGAGAAAACCGACAATAATAATTATTGGCAGCACAATAAGTGCAATATCGAGTACCATGCCAAGGGCGTCGACGTTTTCTTTAATGTCGATCGCAACTTTGCCCTCTTCTATAACTTCCGCAAAACCTTGCTCTTGAAGAGTGCCGGAGCCGTCTTTACGAGACGTGAGATTCTTAGGTAGGTCAGAGCCGTCTTTAGTCGTGACATTAAGCTCATTCCCCTTCACTTCAATCTTTTCAAGTTTACCATCTTTGGCGTAACTGAGAATTTCCGTCAGAGTACGCTCTTCGGTTTTGAGAGCCGCGTTCGGATTTAAACTATTGACTACGGCCATGCCGATGACGATTATAATCATCCAAAACATGAATAGGCGAATAGTATTGAGAAATTTGTTTGGTTTTTTCTGAGGGCGTTTTCCTTGTACGCTCTTTTTGTATTCCGACATTAAAACTCCTAAATTAACGTGCGACCACACTCGCACTTATCATCTATTAATTATAGCAAAGAACACGCCCTTTCAACATACTTGGGAAATAAAACACGAATCAAAAAAAGCCTTGCGGCTTCTTACTTGTGGTCGGGGTTAGCAGGCTCGAACTGCTGACCTCGCGCTCCCAAAGCGCGCGCGCTACCAACTGCGCCAAACCCCGGTCAAGAGCAATTATATCATAATTGTGGTAAAATTGAAACATGAAAGAATTCCTTATAAAACGCAAACGCGTCTTTCTGATTTTGACGCCGGCCTTTTTGGGCGTATTGTATATGGCATTATGTATATTTAACCTGCGCCAGTCTATTTGGTTCGATGAATCATTCAGCTCATATCTAACACGTTTTGATTTTGGGAAGATTTGGAGCCTTACGGCAGCAGATGTTCATCCGCCACTATATTATTTTCTGCTAAAGATTTGGGCGCATACGTTTGGCCATGTTGATTTTGCGATGCGCATGATGTCGACAGTCTTTGGTGCAGTAGCAATTCTATTCGCTTTCTTGTGGCTAAAATATAAATATGGTCTCAAGGCGGCGATGGCGGCTAGCTTCTTATTGAGCATCTCACCAGTCTTCGTCCGATATGGACAAGAAATGCGGATGTATACTATGGTTCTAGCAATAGTGTTTGCAGCAACATACTTCTTACAACTTGCCATCGATAACGGCAAGAAGATTTGGTGGATTATTTATGCAGTTTTGGTTGCGGCAGGTATGTGGACGCACTATTTTGCGGCTTTTGCTTGGTGCGCACATCTAGTCTATTTACTCATTACATATGGAGTAAAAGGCTTCTTTAGGTATAAAATATGGGCGCCATACTTATTAGCGGTCGTGCTATTTTTACCGTGGATACCTAGCCTAGTTGCGCAGGTTGGAAACGTCGAATCGAACGGATTTTGGATTGGGCCCGTGAGTGTGTCAGTGATGGCAAATTATTTTGCGGAAGGTCTATTCTACATGAAGGCCGAAGAAATTCAAAACTGGCTACTCGTACTCGCTACAGCCACTGTGATTGTTGTTCTATTTTTAGCAGTACGCTATCGTAAAACGTTTAATATGCTGTTATCTTTAGCGCTCGTGCCATTAGTATTGCTGGTGCTGCTATCTCTACCTCCGCTCAACCCGGTTTTCATTCCGCGATACATAATGTACGCAATGCTAGCGATTCCGCTGATTGCTGGAGTTGGATTGGTCATGTTGATAAATGAGCTATCGATGAAAAAGCGAAAGAAGTTGCATTTATTGCAAAATTCAACATTAATCGGTTTTTCATTTATGGCAATTTTAGTCTCTAGCTCAATCATTGGAATTGCAACCGTATATGCAAAAGGAAACTATAATATATATACGGATACAAAGTCCGCCAGCAAAGATCTTTACAATGCAATAATCGACCTAGATAACGGCGAAGGATTGCCTACAATAGTAAACTCTGCTTGGCTATACTATGATTTGTCCGCCTATACTTCCGAAGAAAACCCGATTCTTTTCATTAATGAGCAGACGGATTATCGCTACGGTTCAATGGAGCCGCTGAAGCAAAGTTATTTTGGGCGAATTGATAATTTAGATAAATGGCTAGAAGAACATGAATCTTTTTGGTATGTAGGTGCCGCTCCTGAAGAAGGCTCCGAGGAGCCATACTTGGTCTTTCCACGTGATGGTTGGCGAGTAGCGGAGGTTTCGTCGATGAAGTTTAATAATTATAGCGACGAATACCAAATCTTGAAAATTACCAGAGATGAGGTTTATAATAACGACTAGAGTCGGGGCGTGGCGCAGTTGGTAGCGCGCGCGGTTCGGGACTGCGAGGTCGCCTGTTCGAGTCAGGTCGCCCCGACCAGGAAATGTATTTATATCAAAAAGAGACTACGCGCGTAGTCTCTTTTTGAAGTAGCAAGCTTGCTACATGCCCGGAATTTTAAAGGCGCTTGGGTCGGCAGGATAGACTTGGTCTGGCATTACACCAATACTACGGGCGGCAACATTGTTTTGTGCAGCACCACTAGGATTACCAGCAGCCTGCTCGTCTACGGCCGGCATAGAAGTAATCGGGGCAGCTAGATTCGCCGAATCGTCAGCAGTACCGCCACCTAATTCATTTTGAATTTGATTGGCATATTCTTGCGCGCTTGGCATCGGCGCATCAGCAGCATCTAGCGGAGCGGCATTTAGATCAAATGGGGCTGGCGGTGGCGGTAATATAGAATCCGCATTTGGCATCGGAAGAGGATCAACATATTCATTATTCACCGTTTCCTCCGAAACTGGTGGCTCTTTAACCGCCGATTCTTCGTCGTTTGCAGGTCCATCTTGTTTGGCAGGCTCGTCTGACGATAGTATGCCATTTGGTATTGGGGCAACTAATGGTTCACCCTCATCGAGAGTGGCAGAAATTGGCGCAGGTGGCAATGATTCCTTCGACAGTTCCGTCTCCATCAACGAGGCGTAGTCTTTAGGTGTCTCCGGTGGTTCAAGTGCTTCACCTGGCGGTGTTATATTTTTCTTAGTATGAGTAGATTGAAGCTCTGCCATCACAGATTCATCAACAGCTCCAGACATCTTTGGTTCCGAGACTAGCTGTTCGAGCTCGGCGGTAGCCTTAGCTTGCTCTTCTGGGGTTACTATTGGCGCGTCTGCGGCGAGCGTAATTTGTGGCTCTGGCTCTGCTGGTGCTATTGGAGTAATTGGAGGTTCTACGGATTGTTCGGCTGGCTCCGGTTCGGGTTCTGGCTGTGGGGCTGGGGCTGGAATTGGCATTTCTACTGGTTCTGGAATTGGCTCTGGCGACGGTTTAGTCGGCGAGGTCACGGGCTCTAAATCGGGAATCTGAGAATCTATTGGCGCCGGTTCTATGTCGACGGATTTACCATCTTCTGGTTCTGGTTCAGAGTCGGCCCTCACTGGCTCTTCAGCGACTTCTTCTGCTACAGGAGCCGGTTCCTCAATAGATTCCTGTTCTTTTTCAACCTCTTCTTTTTCAACCTCTTCTTTTGATTCCGCCTTAGTTCGTAATTCAGCTTTAACCTTTGGCGCGGCTTCATTTTTTGGTATAGCTTTAACTTTCGGCACAGGTTGCTCGATTTCTGCCGGCTTATCTACTGGTTCTTCATGTTTTATGCTGAAGTTAGTTGGATCAGCAGGCTCGGCCGGCTCTTCTTTCGTAGCGTCCTCGCTCGTTTGATCAGATGAATCCGCCTCTTCCTTCGCATCCTCCGACGCGTCCACGACATCCGTAGTTAGAATATCAACAGGAATACTTGACGAAATCAGCTGCTGGTCGGCACCGGCCATCATTAGTTTGCTAGCAGTAGTCATTGTATCTGGCGACGTGCGCTCGTTCGAGAAACGATTCGTAGCTGCAACAATACCAGCCAATAATGCAGTGGCAGTGGATTTATCTATGATATCTTTGTCTTTTTCTTTAATTTCTTGCGAAAGACTAAATATCATTTCAGATACGGATGATGCGGCCGGATCACCCCATTCTATATCGCCAAATTTTCCAGGCACATTCGCAGAGATATTAATAGAACTGGCATCGTGCATAATTCGACCATACTCAGTCAAAGCCGAATCTAAATCATCAGAACTTGCCACATTTAAGGCTATAACAAGGTCAACATTATAGTCGCCATGGCTAAACTCCATATCTTTTTCGTCAATCGTGGTCTTATATGGAGTAATAAATACCTTTACATAATCGCCATCAATCTTATATCGTAAATGGTCAGCCTTCTCTTTATCTAGGGCGATAATAAAATCTTGTAAGCTATTGGTATTTGTCTCAAAAGTTTTTTCTGGCTCAAGGAACTCTATCGCATTCGGCACGGAACCTGAAAAGATTGCAGTCGCATGCTTCCCGATTTTATCTAATATGAACGTAAGTCCAAGGGCGGCGGACAATTCGTCGACACTCGGATCCTTGGAGAGAGCAACTAGCACATTATCACTCGTACGGATACGTTCCGCCACTTGAGATATGATGCTACCGCTCGCTTTTGGCTGAGTATTAGTATTTGGCATTTTTATTTTTTCTGTTTATTTTTGACCTTTATCAGATTCAGTTTAGCATAAACTTTTTCTAATTGCAAGTATTAAATCATATCTACACTTTACAATTTGCAAATTTTAGAATATAATATACGTTAATCGAAATAATAATTTTAAGGAAAAAGAATTAAATGCCGATTATCAAATCCGCGAAGAAGGCTGCGCGCCAAGCTGTTAAGCGTCGCAACAACAATCAAGCGACCAAAAAGGTTATCCGTAATGCATTGAAGGATTTCCGCAATAAACCAACCGCCGAGAAAATGGCAGTCGTCCAATCAGAGTATGACAAAGCCGTTAAAAAAGGCTTGATGAAGAAAAATACTGCTAGCCGCCGCAAGGCAAACCTTGCAAAATGGGCAAAAGAGCACAATGTAAAGATAGCTGCCAGCAAAAAGGCTACCGCGCCAAAAGCAGAGACAAAAGTAGCCGAAAAACCAGCCGCTAAGACTACTACCAAGAAAACTGTCGCAAAAAAGGCTCCAGCCAAAAAAGCAACCGCAAAGAAAACTACTACAAAGAAAGCGGCCGAAAAATAAAAATACTTAAGCCTTAAAAATCTCCGTCTTATTGACGGAGATTTTTTATCCTGCAATTGTATCGTGTTCCGATGACTCGAGTAATTCGCCGTAGCTTTGCTCGATTGGCTTACCTTTCACCTTTAGAACTCGGAAAGTTTCAACTAAGTCATCAAATGCTTCTTCTGGATCATCGCTGTCACTGAGGTTCGATTCTATGCGACCATAATAACCTGGCAGCCCGTCAATTTTGTCAATATACATACTAATAGTGTCACCCATATTTAGCTCTTCCCTACGGCGGCTAACTTCGTACTTGAGCTCATATCCTAGCTGATAAACGATATGGGCGGCTTCCGTATAATCTTTTACTACCGTAGAATTAACGATATCTAGGTGCTTATCTTCGAAATGACGGCGCAATACAAGCGCATAAATAGTTTTGTCTGGCGCTTTTACGATAGTTCTCAGCGATAGGCGTGGCATAGACTTGTCACGAGCGTAGTTTTTCGGAACAAAAACACGATCGTGCTGCCAATACGCTTCCGAAAACTTAAAATTTATTTCCTCAAGCGTCTGTATAAAGTCGGCACGGCTCTGCAGCTTCATTTTTACGATAGATTTTTTCATAGAGTTGCTCCTTCGCGGGCTTTGTTTGCCCATTCGTCTGCGCTTTCATTTCCTTTTGTCCCGACATGACCACGCGTCCATTCTAGGACTACGTCGGGATTGTCAAGATATAAAGCATATAGTTCTTGAACGAGCTCGAGATTTTTAATCTCGCCTGTTTTCTTTTTCCACCCGTTTTTCTGCCAGTTGGGCGCCCATTTTGTAACTACATTAACCCAAAACTCGCTATCGGTTGATATAGTGTCGCCTGGTTTGGCAATTTTATAGGCAGCGATGAGAGCTTGAGCTTCCATGCGAATATTAGTGGAATTCCCTTCCCGGCCAAGAGCTACAGGTTGACCATCAAGGATAACAGCATAGCCACCAGGGCCCGGATTCGGACTTGCGCTACCATCTGTATAATAGTGTGCCATATGCCTTTATTTTACCACAGTTCATCTCGGTGAAAACATTTTATAAAAGATACTTGACCACTGCAAAAATCGATGTTAGTATATGCTTGTTGGATTAGTCTGAGCATAGTGCGAAAGATAGCCAATGCAAACGCTCAGGGAGGAAAATACATGAGCGCTATTTCTACAATTTTCGTATGGGTTGCACCGGTCAGTTTATGCGTAGTAGCTTGCGCTGCATTCGCCTACAGCTTTAAGCTGAAAGAGGCGCCGAAGCAGGCCAACACCTTCAGGTGCGTGGCTTTCGGTCTGGCACTTCTCGCGGCGATCGATTTAATGGTTGCGCCGCAGCTTCTGCCTAATACTACAAACGATTACGAAGTCGTCTTCTCCAAAGACGACACGATTGTAGTAATCGACGTAGAAAACGGTACGACGAAGAAGTATGACCTGGGAAAGATTCCGCACACAGGAGACGCATCCGCGTACTCCAAAGATGCTACCGTCAGCGTAGTAAGCAGCTGCGTAGGCAGAGCCGTTCTCATCTGCCCGTCAGGCCAGATGGAGGCTGAATCGGCCGAGTAATCGAATAGCGCAACATAAATGCGCAGAACCCATACAAAAAATATACACTGCCGCAGCACATGCTGCGGCTTTTTCCATACAATACAATTTTGACGCGCCCCTGATTAGTGATAAAATATAGCCATGCCCGCGTGGCGGAATTGGCAGACGCGCTAGCTTCAGGTGCTAGTGCCCTCACGGGCGTGCTGGTTCAACTCCAGTCGCGGGCACCATGTTATTCGGCTTTAAAAAACTCACCTCTTTTGGAGGTGAGTTTTTGGTTATGAGCGATCTGCGGCGTTTCTGCAAGATGCCCCATTCGTATAGGTAACAGCTTGCGTAGTGCTATCCCAGGTAGTCTCGCTGCGGAGACAGTTGCGAGTCACATAAAAATCTTTCTTCACGTAGTCTTTGTTATCATCAGGATCATTCACCGCTAAGGCGTAGTTAGCAATTGGGAAGTAGGTATCGACTAGCTCAATGCGAGCTTCTATGCGGCGGAATAAGTCGTTTGCGCGACCAGTAGCGTCCACAGTTGGCTGCACGTAAGCAAATTCTACTGCTTTGCAGCCGGAATCGTCGGTATCCTTCCTGTCTACATATATCGTATCAGAGTCTTTTATACAGTTACGTAGCTCGACATTAACTTCAGTTTCTGGCTCACCATACGGCAGATTTAAAACTAAGAAGAAAGTCGTGTAGTTACGCGCGTCGCCCTCACTAGCGACGACCGATTTGCGAGGACGTGGGATTGGAATATCCGCATTACAAGCATATCCACTTGCGACATCTACGTTATCTCGAAGAATACAATGCACATCAAGCGGGGTGTTCTGTGACTTTAGGGCCGATGTCGCAAAGACAGAGGTTGAAGTTGTGCCAATGTGGTTGGAGTATTGTTCTTTTGTGATACCATAAAGATTTTGAGTAGTCGGACGAAGCGTGATTGAACCCCTATTAGAACGATAGATACTACCATCTTTCTCGGCAGAATAGAACTGACTCAGTTTAAAGCTCGTCGCCGTTTGGATTAAGGTGGCCTGAATCGTTGATGGCACCGATGGCTTATTTGTGAAAGTATTTTGATAATCTGAAATATTACTCAGGAATCTATTGTTTGTCTTTAGGGTACCTTTCATCTCTGGATCACTATTAAATGCATGAAATTCGGGCTTAATGTTGCCAGAGTTATTGCTCGCAGTAGTAAGATCCTTGCGACTAAACCAGCTCAACACAATACGATTTACACTGTTAGTAGCCTCCGCCGATTCGGTACGAATCGGTACCATCTTGGTTGGATAATTCTTCGTTAGAGTAGTGATATAATTCCTGCTTTTCTGAGATATTTTAACGCAGGTATATGCCTGGTCAAATTCTCTTGCAGAGCCAGTAACGTTATTACTGTCACTCTTTGTCTGAATTAGCGTTTCGTGGTTTTCTGTATTGTAGCCAAGAATCTTGCTAATAATGTCACAGTCTTGAGAGGTTTCTTCAGCATTATTGGTAAAAGCTTCAACATACTTTGTACAATCAATAGATGCACCATTCACTACAAGTGTATTGCCGCCGTTATTGACGCAGTTTTGATAACGAAGCAGAACAATCTTTGCATCCTCGATACCAGCTAGTGCGGAGTTGTAGGCTGACTGAGAAAGACTATAGTTGGTTGTACGCCCACTCTCAGATAGCATCAATCGAATAAAGCTAAGTGCAATAATGCTCAAAAGAGTTGCCGTAAAAATAACGACATAGATCGCGGCAGCGCCTTTTTTAGTTTTGTTTTGAATATTCGACATGTTACCTCTCTCCATATTGGTCCACGTTACTCGTCTCCCCCGTGGCGCGTACCGCAAAATTAAATTTATTAACTGCACAATAATTAAAATCTTGATCAACCGCTTCTACCTCGGAGTTATACATTTGTTCCGTACCAGTGCAATAATCTCCATTCGTCAAAACATTCACGCCGCCACGCATGGTCGCCAGAATAAACGATCCGGAGTAAAATATTTGACCAGTTTTCGCGTTTTGTGTAGCAGGCAACACTACAAAGTCGTAAAGCGCCAGGTCGGATTCGTCGTCGGAAATCAGGCTTACTACATCTCTACTATCGATACCATTCGTAATGTGTGTAGTTTTAAGATCATCACTATTCGCATCGACGCGCTCACAAGCTACACGATCAGTATCTGGGAAACGCGCAAGTTTGTACACTTTACCCTCAATAGTAAACAGGTCGTTTTTATTGTTCGGGTTTTTGCGGTATTGTTCGATAGCTGGGGCAGTATTCCAGACATATGAATATGACCCCGTACAGAAGACGCCACCGATTTGGACTTTCTTATTGTTGGTTACGCCGGAAGACGATATCTTTTCATTGTAGTAATTGCGATAAACTTTCTTAATATCATACCAACGGATATCGTTACTGCCAGATGATGGAACTGGATTAATATTCTCGACGATTGGAGATCCGCCAACAGAACGCGAAAGGTCATTTAGGATGTCTCGCCCAGTAGCATTAATGGCGCGAAGAGCAAGACCTTTACGATAGATTTCCAAGATTCGCATTGTTAACGTGACAATACCCATCAACATTACCGATAATACTGTCATCGCAAGCAAGAATTCAATAATAGTGAAGGCCTTCTTATGCTTTTTCATTATTCCAATACCTCCGGGTTGTATAAGCGTACAATTGTAGTAATCGTACTCGGCGCAATCGAGCCAACGCTATGCCAACAGGTGCGAATATAGAAATCGAAGTAGTTTGAGCGCATTGGGTCTTTGTCGTTATCGCCTACAGCTATCACAAAGACGCCTTCAGCGCGAGCCACGCGATTATATATTTGCTTCTCAGTGAGAGCGCCTTCATCATTATTTTCGCTCGCGCCCGCATCTACGCCACGCGCGCCAGAGACGGTATCCTTGGCCTTTTTATACACAATACGTGGATACACGACTGGAGCGGTAAGAACCCTTCTGCTGTTGATATCGAGAGAATCTATACCGACGATAATTTCAGGAATAAGATTGGCGTAAGTGTCGCCACCATATGTAGCATTATTGCCAGAGTCTGGCAGAATCATACGTGTATTAAGCGCAAAAGCATTATAAAACTCGACCATGCCATTCGTTTGGTACGCCTCCCCGCAAGTTTCGATATTGTTGATATCGAATTTTACCTCAGTGTTATTATTAGCGTGATCTTCAAGATTCCTTGATTTAATTGCAACCCTACGCAGCGTATCCCACAATCTTCTAAATTGGCTGTTGTTTCTATCCAACTGACGTTCCGCAACGTAACTCTGGTGAATGTAGCGAAGCGCTTCAGCCTGCGAGTCAATCTCGTTGCGCGCCATAGTGTACTCTAGGGTACGTTGAGCATTATTAATACCACTGTTCATGAGATTTACCGTAATAATTGCCAAAACAGCAAATACCGCCAAGGCCATCATAACTTCAATAATAGTATCGCCATGCTTTTTTATTGACATTCGGCTACCCCCAACGTAGCATCGCTACTATAATCGACGCCACCTTCGCTTATTTCCCTTTCGGCATCTAGATTCATCAATTCTACAGCACTTTGCCCCATACCAGCTTTTTTGATTTTAATAAGTCGGCGTGCATTGCTATAAGTTTGCGAGTCGCCGGAGTCGACACAAATATCAAGTGCTTGGATTTTGAAATTAGCGTCTGTTAGATGACGATTGATGCCATAGCTGTCTAACGGATGCCCTACGTTAAATTTTTGGCCTTTACCACCATTCATTGCGTTTAGCTCCTCGTAACGAACATATTCTAGACCAGTCAAGCCACCCTTAATTCCGTCATTCCATACATAAGTGCGAATTGAGCCATCACGAGGTGAGCGAATAATCATTAAAGTCTTGCGAATCGGTTCACCTTCTGGATCAAGTAGTCTCGTACCCCATTTCGTGTTTTGCGTACGGGAATTATCCGCAGAGCGCACATAGCAGTCTTCCGAATCGTCGAGATTGCAATGAAGTGCTACATTGTTTGCGCTAACGACATCTTTCAAAATCTCTATATCCGACAAATCGCTTCTAACTGGATTATCCGTACCCTCGCGTTGTTTAACTATGGTTTTATAATCACGGCCAATTAGCTCTGTTGTTTCTATGTATTTTTCCGTAATAGACACGACCGCTCCATAGATTACACAGTTGGTGCGACCGCGATATGCGATTTTATTATCCGCGCTAGAACTATTAAGTGACCTAAAGTACGACTTGGCGTCGTCATTATTAACATCACTTTGGACTAAACCATAACAATACGAATCTTCCTTGTTGCGTTGTGCAATCTGCGTATCGGATACAAATGAATACTGATCACGCATCATGTTGGCTATATCCTGGACAGCGTCATTGTAACGTTGTCTTGCTATATTCCCTCCAAGGCCACCCAATATGCCCGCTAGCAAAACGCCGCTTAGCGCCAGAAAAAGCATAACTTCAATAATAGTGAAGCCCCTAAGAAATGCTCCCTTATTTTTATCCATAAGCATATTATACATTATCATTGGCAAAAATGGGATTTTTTGTTTTTTTAGAAAAAACGTCTTACGACAATCAAAAAGTATTAAGAATAACGTTCTTATAATGTCATATTTAAAATATTATTTAGCGTATTCGATCGCGCGTGTTTCGCGAATAACGTTCACTTTAATAACGCCAGGATATTGCATCGTAGCTTCAATCTTGTCGGCAATATCGCGCGCCAATTTCAGCGCCGACAAATCATCGATTTGTTTCGGCTCGACAATAACACGAATTTCGCGGCCAGCAGAAATTGCATAAGCCTTGTCGATACCAGGGAAACCAGTAGCGACATTCTCTAGAGCTTTCATGCGCTCGGCAAAGTTTTCCGCTGAGATATTGCGCGCGCCTGGACGAGCGGCCGAGATAGAATCAACAATCTTGACAATAATAGCTTCTGGGGTAGATGGTTCAATATCCTCGTGATGGGCGGCAATAGCATGAACTATTTCATCCTTCATGCCGAATTTCTTTGCTAGCTCTGCGCCAATATCTGCATGCTTACCCTCGATTTTATGAGTGACGGCCTTGCCGATATCATGCAGAAGTGTGGCAGTCTTAGCGATATTGATATCGGCGCCAATTTCCTCAGCAATCATGCCGGCAATATGTGCCATTTCGATAGAGTGTAGGAGAACATTTTGGCCGTAGCTAGTACGGAACTTGAGTTCGCCAAGTAGATGAAGAATCTCGGATGGTATACCGATAACGCCAACTTCGCGTGCGGCATCTTCGCCAGCACGAACAACTTCTTTCTCAATCTCGCGTTCCGCCTTAGCGACTGCGTCCTCGATGCTCGATGGATTAATGCGGCCGTCTTTCATGAGGCGCTCAAGCGCATAGCGGGCAACCTGGCGACGAATAGGGTCAAAGCTACTTAAGACAACCATACCTGGAGTGTCGTCAACTAAAACATCTACGCCAGTGGCATGCTGAAGCGCTTGTATATTGCGGCCTTCCTTGCCAATGATGCGCCCTTTCATATCATCATCCGGCAACTTCAAACTAGTAACCGTACGATCAGCCGTTACCTCTGATGACATCCGCTCCATCGCAGACAGAAGCATAGCCTCAGCCGTCTCATCAATGTGATCATTGTAAGCTTTTTGCTCTTTCACGATTAGCTCTGCGAGGTCCCCCTTAATATCACGCTCGGTCATAGACATCAACTTCTCTTTGGCGTCCGCCTTGCTAAGACCGGCGATTTTTTCGAGTTTCTCTTGAGCTTTTGTGCGAATGGCGCGTACCTCTTCCTTCAATTCTTCAATTTCGCCTTCTTGCTTGCGCAAATTTTCGGAACGTTTATCGAGTTGGTCTAGCTTCTTATCAAGCAAGGTCTCGCGCTCAACAAGTCGGTTCTCGGTCTTTTTCCATTCTTTACGATGCTCATTTTCTTCACGTTGCGTCTTGTCGTTGATATTTGATGCTTCCTTTTTTGCATTCAAAACAATCTCTGAGGCTTCATGTTTCGCCTTGCGGATTAGCTCGTCCGCCTTATTCTTGGCGCCTTTTTCTTTATTTTTACTTACGGCATAAAAACCGCCCACGCCAGCCCCAGCTCCTAGGACTAACCCGGCGATAAGCAAACCTATCTCCATATTTTCCTCTTTCTTATATACACACTAAACTAGCAAAAACTAAAAGAAGGTGCGTATATCAATAAATTAAATAAATATCATTAAAATTGAAATGGTAACTTCTTACCTGTTGTTATTGTAACACGGGATTACTTCTTTGGGGGAGTAATATTTGCAGGTCGACCATATTCTGGCATAATGAGTTTTACTTTTTCTCCGCGATGGTTATATAGAGGAATTTTAAGCTGACTGGCAAGAGTGTTTGCAACCGTAGCGCCAATTCGTAGGCCAGTAAAACTGCCCGGGCCAGACATAAAATCGATTTCGGTTATATCTCGCCAATCTTTCCCGTTCTCTGCGAGCTTGTCGTGAATAAATTTAAGAAGATTTTTGGCAAGGCTGCGACCAGAATCCCATTCGTATGTTTTATTATCGAGCTTCATAATAGTGAGCGGCTGCGACGTGTCTAGATATAGTTTCATTTTGTTTTTATCTCCCTCGTTTTTTCGTCAATATACCGAATTTCAATGATTTTTCTGTCTTTCGGAAGCACATCTTGAATGCTTTGCCCCCACTCTACAATTACGATAGCCTTCGGATTACTAATCGCCTCAGCAAGATCCTCGGCCATAATGCCCGGATCAGAGAGTCGATAGAAATCATAATGGATTAAACAATAGTCTGAACCGTAATACTCTTTCGAAAGCGTAAATGAAGGAGAAGTAACACTATCGACAACGCCAAGCCCCTCCGCAATACCACGCGTTAAAGTAGTTTTGCCGGCACCAACATCGCCTAGCAACTCAAGCACTTGTGGAGCGCGCAAGGTTCCACTAAGCCTCTTGCCGTATTCAAGCATTTCCTTTTCGGAATGAATTAACATGTATATATTTTACCATATTCTGGAATTTTATCCAGTACGTACCTGGGGCGGAAACTATACTTCGTGCGAGATTTTAGAAATAGCACAAGCAAGACGATGGGAATATACATCATAAGAATTAGCGGGCTTCCGCTCACGATTGATACCGTAGCCCATTTTACCTTACTCAATATATCAATTGCCACAATCTGAAGCGTCAACATTATTTTGCAGATAAGGACTACTGGCGCAAAACCTGGCGTAATTCCAATAAGAAAGGTTAATGCCATTATTGCTGGAATTATTGGAGTAACGATAATATTCGCTAATATGCCGATGATCGAGAAAGCTCCAAAAGAATAAATGGTTATAGGCAAACAAAATAGCTGCGCCGAAAAAGCGATAATAACCATTTCGCCGATGTAGCTAGTGGCATTACCATAAAAATATTCCTTCAATACGGGCGCCAAAAACACAATTCCGCCATATGACGCAAGCGACAGCTGTCATGCCAAACTTTTAATTATGAGTGGGTTTATTAAAATTGAAATCGCAACAATATATATTAATAAACGACCGGGATGGAATTTTCTGCCAAAGTACCCTGCCGTTAATGTTGAGCCCGTTACTAGTCCGGCGCGCAAAAGACTTGGGCTAAGTCCTGCCACCATAATAAAAAACAGGATCAAAATGCCAGCAAAGGCATAGCTCGCAAATCGAGAAGCTTTCCTCATGCTCTTCTGTGCAAAAATCGAAAGTACAGCTAAGCAAAAGCCAGACGCTACTACGATATGAGATAAGCCTACGGTTCTAAGTTTAGCTTTAAAATCTTCAGATAGCGCTTTCTCGCCAATTAAAAAGCCCAACGCTAAATTCGCCTCTTCTGAGTCGCCTATGGCTTGGCGAATACGTTTCGTAAAAATGTTGCGAATTGTTACGAAGTAGTCTGGCGGATCTGGCTTGCTTATCGAGATTAAAGTGGGACGATAAATCGAGACAGCATAATCACCGAAGCCCTCACTAACTATTGCACGAAGAGTAATTTGGTCCGAACGCGCTATGCCATCATATACCCCTGGCATAGTTGCATATATTTGACAATTTAATGCGCTTGTGCTATAATTAAAGTGTGGGCTTCCCAAATGAAGCCTGGTTTGATTGTTTTTGATTTCTGGCCAATCTTGAACAGTAGCCGCAATAATTACTTCGCGACCAATGTATGTGGTGGCGATTTTTTGATCGCTAATGCTTAACCCCGAATGATATAGCCCAAGTAGACAACCGGCTGCTAGCGCTAATATAATCCGGAGTTGACTGGAAATTACTAGCGAAGCAAAAATAAGCAGACCTACAAAAGAGACCAAATTAAAAACTATAGTTCAATCTAATAGCGCCGAAAGAATACCGCTAATAACAATACCGACAGAAAAAGATAATGGCACCACGGATATATGAACAGTATTCTTCTTAAGCAAACCCATGTCTTAGTTTAAATATTAACGATTCAGCATTCAAACATGAGCTCAATTATCTGTTATACTATTTACGTGAGGAAAAAACTTGAAAAAATACAGAAGAAAATGACCAAGAAGCAACGATATATTGCTTCGTCGTTAATTTTTTTATTCATAGCCGCGCTTTTGTTAACTTGGTTCTTAGAATATCGTTATTTCCTGAATGACATGTTTCGAGTTTGGAGTTTCGTAATCGGAAGCCCACTGGTTTACCTATTTAATGTATTTCTAATGTGGCTGATGCTTGTTTTTATTTGGGGGCTTCTGGGGTCGCCGGTTATAACCGTTGGCGTTAGTTGGATTTCGATAATCATTTTGACTTATGTACATATATATAAATACTATTCGCGCCAAACTCCTTTGCTGCCGGAGGATTTTCAGCTCGCTAGCGAGGCCAGTTCTCTTACTAAATTCGTAAACTTCGGAAGTATTGCACGAACAGTCATTGCCGTGTTGCTAGTCATTTGGTTAACCGCCCTATTTTCAAAATATATGGCGAGGAGATTTAATCTAGTTAGAAATTGGAAAACACACAGTCCAACACAAAGACACGCAGTTGGAATGCGCTTGCTAATAGTTATGCTGGCGGGAGGTGCATTCTTCTTTTCCACGGATTTTATTAGACACCATGACGGAACACGCTATGAGGATATTCCCGTTTTAGGTACGCATTTTACAGCCTGGAATCAAAACCGCAACTACGACGATAACGGTTTCATTCTGGGGTTCTTATATAACTTCCAGAAGCTTAAACTAGACGAACCGGATATTTATTCGCGCGACAAAATCGCTGGCATAAAAAACAAGTACGATGCAATCGCTGAAGAAGAAAACATGAATCGCAAAAGTCCAAAAGAAGAGAAAGCGAGCGTGATAGTCATATTAAATGAATCATTTTATGACCCGAGTGTCGAATTTAATGGTGAAAAATTTGAAGATTATTACGAACACACAGGCGGAGAAATTCTGCCGAATATTCATAGAATCCAAAGTAAATACCCAAGCGGACTAATGTATTCATTGGACTATGGTGGCGGCACGGCGAATATTGAATTTGAGACATTGACTAGTCTGACGAATTATTGGACAAATACCGTCCCGTATACTGCCCTAGTTCCGAAAGCTGGAAAAATCCCTTCCATCGCGCGGATGCTGAAGAAAAGCGGATACACGACAACGGCGATTCACCCATTTAATGGTGGCATGTATAAACGCAACATCTCGCTAGCAAACGAGGATTTTGATACCTTTATTACCGAAAATGAACTAGATTTTAAAGAGCATGAAGGCAACTCGGAATACATCAATGATCGCTCAGCCTATCTGCAGACGCTAAAGGTTCTAAAAGAAAACGAAGGGCCGCAAATGATTGGTTTAATAACAATGCAAAATCATACACCATATAATGCAGATATTTACGAGAAAACGGATTTTGAAATAGTGGGTGACGAAGTTGACGAGCAGAAAAAGTCAGACATAGCAATTTATTATCAGACATTGCATAATTCGGACAAGTATCTTGGCGAATTCATTGACGAGTTGGACAAGCTAGATAAAAAAGTTGTCGTATTATTCTTTGGCGATCACTCAGCGGGTCTGTTTGACAATGTTAATTCGCATGAGAAAAAGGCCGTACGTGACTTATCGCGCGTGACCCCATACTTTATTTATTCAAACTACGCATCGGGTTTTCAAGGTGAGAAAAAGCTACCAACCACGACCCCAAACTGCATGGTCAACACTATGCTAAATGGCCTGAACTGGAAAAAAGATTCGTTATACTACCTCGTAGATGACGTTTGTGCAAATGAGCCAATTCTAACATCGAGTTACCTAGAGGGCCGCCAAATCAATATGGCATCCGTCATGGATGACTATGAGCTAATAACTTACGACATTCTAGGCGGCAAGAAGTATTGGATGAAATAGCCCACAAAAAAGACTCCCCGCGGGGAGCTTTTTTTAATTCTTTGGAAATAGTGGAGTTGCTGGTGGTTGAATTTGTTTAGCTGTAAAGATTTCTTCAATTTGCCCTGCTGTGTCTGGAAGGAAAATTGCGAGTCGGTCATTTATAGTCAATAGGTCAGCTACGAGTTTCCGAAGAACCTCTTTAGCTTTGTCTGGATTAGTTTTAACGAGAGCCCACGGTTTTTCCGCATCAATGCGTTTGTTTAGTTCTGAGATACCGTCCCAAAGAATATCAAATGCAAAATTGAATTCGTATTTTTGCATACGAGAATCGAAGTCGGGATTTTCGCGTTTTTTGACTTTTTGCCCTGATATCTCATTCTTTTTACAAAGCGTAGCAAGTCGTTGGACAAGGTTACCCAAATCGTTAGCTAGTTCATTATAGGAGGCTTCATATTTTTCCCAGGTAAAGTCCACATCGTCCGTCGTAGACGCATGGCGCAAGAAGTAATAGCGAAACGGAGTTAGACCGTGTTTCGCAAGAATATCTTGCGGATCGATGACGTTGCCGACGGATTTAGACATTTTTTCGCCATTAGCCGTAATAAAACCGTGCGCCAACAAGTTGTGTGCCAGCGGAAGTCCTAAACCTAGCAACATTGCTGGCCAAATACCAGCATGGAAGCGCAAAATATCCTTGCCGACGATTTGCGTATGGGCTGGCCAATAGCCCGAAATGTCTTTGTCTGGGTAGCCAAGAACGGTAATATAGTTCGAAAGTGCATCAATCCAAACATACATCACTTGACTATCGTCGCCAGGCACTGGAATTCCCCATTCAACCTGTTCCTTTGGGCGCGAAATAGATACATCTGGCATGTTTTTAAGTAAATTCAGGAACTCTTTCTTGCGGAAAGTTGGAGTAATTTTTAGCCTGTCAGACTCGATAGCATTACGGATTTTATCTTTAAAATCGGAAATGCGCAAATAATAATTCTCTTCACTAAGTTTGACGTACGGCTTTTTGTGGTCGGGACACTCGCCGTGATTGTCGTCGCGCTCCTTATCCGTCACAAAAGCCTCACATCCTTCGCAGTACCAACCAGTATATTTATCCTTGTAAATATGATTCGAAAGTTTAGTCCATATTTCTTGACAGCGACGTTCATGGTCTGGATCGGTCGTGCGAATGAAATCCGTATACTCTACTCCAAGCGAATGAATGAAATCTTGGAATTTTTGAGAATTTTGATCGACAAATTTCTGCACAGTAACACCTTGATCGGCAGCTTTCTTAAAGTTCTTATTGCCGTGTTCATCAGTACCAGCCTGCAAGCGAACCTTTTGGCCGTTATACATCATATACCGACGGAGTGTATCCGCAAGAAGATAGTCCATAGCATGACCAAGGTGCGGATTACCGTTGACGTATGGAATAGCTGTAGTGATATATGATTCTTTCATGAATCATATTTTAACATCTTTTATAGAGAAAGGCGAATGTGCCTACTTAATAACTACAAGTAGAACTATAATTGCGATAATAATTACTGCTACACCTACACCGATACCAATAAATAATGGGGCTTTACTCTTTTTTTGTTCTAGGGAAGTAATAGTATTGGCAATATGTGCCGGTTCACCAGCTGAGGCAGCTGCATTATCGGCACCATCTGCCTTTGCTGTGGTTTCTGTCGGAGAACTGGGAGCTCCTAGTTGGTCAGTCACCTTTGCGCCGGATTTTTCATTCTCTTCGGCGGCAATTGGATCAACGTTAATTTGACCAAATGAAGCCTTCATATGGTCTAGTTCTTCTTTAGCCTTAGCGTCTGATTCGGATGTTTTATCCGATGAATTATCAGGTTCATCAATAATATCACCAGCCACGAAAGAAGCTGACGGCTCCGCCTTTGGGGCGACTGATTCGGACGGCGCAATTGTGGGGTCACCAATACCATTATCGAGGGCAATGGTTTCCGAGTTTGCCGATTGTATAGATAGAGAGACGGTGGAAGAATCATCAGTAATGTTAGTACTACCCGCGTTGCCACTAGAAATAGAGCCGTCAAAGCTTACAGACCCTACGGAATCGCTACCGCCAGCCAAGTTAAGATTTGGGTCGTCCGTCATACGTTGATCGAGTTCATGTTGCGACGTTGGAACGCCGTCTAGGCTAATATCGTTAACATCAAAGGTATTCTGAATTTTTGGAGTGTCACCAGCGGCCATTACGGCTTGATTAATAACGTCCATATCGAAGTCTGGCTGGGCGTTAAGTTTTTCTTCGCTAATTGGTCCGCCAAAATCAGGTGCTGCCGAATCCGTGTTTGTGTTAGTTGTTGCAGGGGTCTGGTTGTCTAAATCCACCGGATTAGCCTCCATTAAAATTAGCCGTTATTTTAATAATATCATAATGCTAATGAATATTTTTTTCAAGTCGAACCCAGTCCGATATTGACAAATCAGCAGGACGTGCGTCGAGACTCAGCTCGTTTTTAGTGAATATTTCAGCAAGTTTCTCTTTTGACAGGTGGGTGCCGACCGCTAAATTAGTTAGCAACTTTTTGCGTGGCGCTATAAACCCTAGCTTTATGAGTGCGATAGTAGATTCCGTTGCCAGTGGCTGGTCGAGTGGTTCAAGAACTACAATTTGGCTGTTTACTTTCGGCGGCGGCGTAAAAAAATCACGCCCAACAACTAGCCCTAAAGAAACTTTGGCATATATTTGTGCCGATAGTCCAAGTATGGAATAGTCGCCTGGCTCAGCAGCAAGACGCTCAGCCACCTCTTTTTGTATAAGTAACACTATCTTTTGCGGCCGATGATTGGCGTGCAGGAATTTTTGAATAATCGGAGAGGTAATGTAATATGGAATATTTCCCGCTACAACATATTTTTCTGGGAGATTTAAGCTCTCTAATTCAAGCGACAGAATACCCTGATTGTGAACTTCTAGGTTTTTTCCAGGAAACGACTTTGGTAAGTTTTCGGCAAGACGATTATCTAGCTCAATGGCGACAACTTTTTCGAAGTTCTTAAAAAGTGCCGAAGTAAGTGTGCCGAGGCCTGGGCCGATTTCGACCACTACGCCGCAGTCATCCGTAGCCGCCATATCTGATATGTCTAACAAAATATCTCGATCTTTAAGCCAATGCTGGCCAAGAGACTTTCGGTTCTTCATTTTACCACCAATGATTTACGGTCCAGAATTGATACGCTTTTGCCCAGCTGCCATATCTTCCGATAGCGTAACCGTTGCACCAGCGTAGCTGAGTGATTGGATTAGTCGCCCAGTCGCTACCCGCGCTAGCCATCTTGCTACCCGGAAGGGCCTGACACAGACCCGTTGCGCCACTATACGCGTTCTTTGCTAGTGGATTCCAGTGCGACTCGCGCTGTATGATATAGTTTACATAACCATAGTCACTTGGAGAAATCCCCGCTTGAGCCATCCAGTCATTATGTGTGCCGGCCGGTAAGTCTACTTTCATACCAACCTTTACCTGCTCGTCAATTGGCTTTTGTGTCACAATAGAAGAGAGGACTTTGCGTGAGATTTCTTTGCCGTTACGCATATTTATCTCATAAGTCACAGTCTTCTTACCTTTTTGTCCGGCCGTTGTTACTTTTCTGACGCCATAATTAAGCGAGTAGTCGTAGGTGATTTTCGTGTTGTAGTTTACGACCTCTTCTACTGTTTTTGTCTGTTTTCCTTGGCGGAAAACGGCAAGACTAATCCCGTCTTTCAACTTAACATCATCTTGCAACGATGACCAGGTTTCCTTAGCGTCTACGGTAATCCCCTGCTCGGCCAAGAATTCGCCAACCGTATCGGCCTGGGTTCGAATAACCATGTCTTTGCCATAAAATTCGAAATTTACAGTCTTTGCGCGCGTGATTTGATATGCGGTAGTCATACCGCTCTCGAGTAACCCATTATACGCAACTACCTCGATAATATCTTGGTCAAGAAGCTTCAAGCCAGCATCTTCGGCGACTTGCTCGGGTTCAGTGGCGGAAGTGCGAACATATTTTTTAACATTATCGTCAATTACAACCGTCTGACGTGATCGATAGATATTAATATTGAATGTTTCCGAGTTGATTTCATCGTCTAATCCTGGCTCAACCGTATCATACTCGTCGTAAACTATACCGGCGCGCTCCAGAAGTTCGCGCACCGTAATTGCCGCTGAGCGAAGAGTGGTCTTTTCACCGCCGTCATAAATAGTCACAAAACTTTGATCATCTTTCTCTGCCGACTCCGATGAAGTCGCGCTCGCGAAAAAGCCGCCAGTCTTTGCAATAATAGTAAAGAAAAGCAGAGAGGCGAGGAATCCGAGGGTCATTAAAGACGGGATCGAGAATGTCCCGATAACCTTGCGTAATTTCATGCTCTTAAATTTTAACATTTCTTTGTAATTCTGGCAAATTTTAACAGATATCTCTTAATTACTTTTGATAGAAAAATGATATTTAGATACTCTGATATATTTGTTTTTATTTAGCGGAAATTGCTTTCCGGGAAGATAATTCTTAATCGCCGAAAGCGCGCGGTGCAGTTGCGGGCGCGTCTGCGAAATGCCGTTTATTGACAATAATTCGCGCAACAGCTCAACGCCAGATTGCTCATCAATATCTATAAAAATATCGCGCGAAATGGATTGCCCCTGCTCCGAGACAAAACGATCTAAAATTCTTTGTACCTCAGACGATATTTGACATTGACGCTCATATAGTTGACGGAGCTGTTCTTTCTGGGCATTACTCGCGCGCAATAAAGCCACGCGGACTCGATTTCGCAAATAAATATCTTCATTATTAGTTTGATCCTGACGAAAACTAAGCTGATGTTCGGTTGCGTAGCGATAAATATCGCTCTTCCGCCATCCTAACAGGGGTCGCTCCACATTAGGGTTACGTAATGGTGCAAGCCCACGCCATCCTGTCCCCCTTAAGACGTTGATTGTGATCGATTCATATACATCATCAAGATGATGCGCAACATGAAGACGACCTCTGTACTTTTTGCAGATTGCTTCAAAAAACTGGTATCGAGCTTCCCGAGCGGCCGCCTCTGAAGTATTCGGCCCCAAGTTTCCATCCGTAGTTTCAAATGGGAGCTTGTATTTTTGAGCGAGTCGCTTGACGAAAGCCTGATCGTCTGCCGAATTAGGACGAATACCGTGATTATAATGCGCTACAACCACCTCTGGATCGTTGCGAAAAATATGTAGCATCACGACCGAGTCAATACCGCCAGAGACCGCTAAAACCTTTTTCATGTGCTACAATTATTCCATAAGCGGAGAGAAAAAGAAAATGTTAATGGTTGGTTCAAACTTGATTGACTTTCCCGTTTTAAGCCTCCATATCGGTGGCGAAATTGCCCGTACTACTAGAGCAATCATTGACCCAGATAATCTGAAAATCATTGCCTACGTAGTTGATGGCGCAATAATTCATAACGATAACGAGATTGGAAATATTCTCGACATGAACGATGTGCGCGAAATCAGCGACCAAGGCCTAATCGTCAACTCTGCCGACGTTTTTACAAAGCGTGAGGATGTAATAAAATTTGACGAAATCATGTCGCTAGAATTCAATCTAGTCGGCTTGAAAGTAGTAGACCAGAAAGGCAAAAAACTCGGGAAAGTTGTCGATTATACCGTTGATTCTGGTAGTTTTATCATATACCAACTAATCGTACAGCGACCAATTACGTCTTCGTTTTTTGATCCTCAATTGACCATAAACCGTTCACAGATTGTTGAAATTGACGATTTTAAGATTACGATTAAGCACAGCGATTCTAAGGTTAAAGTTAAAAAGAAAAAGGAAATCGCCCAAGAGGAGTTTGTCCCTAATTTTGTTAACCCCTTTAGAAAACCTGGCTACGCACCTTCGGATGAGGATAGCTCGTCCAAAATATCGGAATAAGTAAAGCCTTGGCGTATTAAATATTGAATTAGTTTTTGTCGGTCAGCGTAGCGGTTGGACTTGCGCGCAATAACTTTACGCAATTCTTCGCGCTCATTGCGCATATTGCTGCACAATACGTCATCTATAATTTTTTGACTAATACCCTTCCTCGCTAGCTCATCTCGGAGCTTTTTAAAGCTAGTCCCTTTTTTGACGTCGCGGTTCTCAACCCATAACTCCGCAAAACGACGATCGTCCAAATGTCCGTGCTGGTCTAGCCGCTCTAGAACAAGCGGAATTAGGCTCGGATCATAGCCGCTCCGAACCGTATCCTTATATTCGCCTGTCTTTGGATTTTTTGTACGTATTTTTTTGCTGAGAGTTTTACGCCTTAGATAGTCGCTAATTTCCTTAGTCGAATGCGGTCGCATTAGGACATATTCGAGTGCGCGGGCGTAAAATTTGCCAAACTCTGAAGCACGTTTTATGTCTTCTAGCTGCTCGAAATTTAGCTTGCGGCCAATTTTGATGCCTAGATCAACGACCTGAGAAATATCTAACGAACAATAATATTTGTCGTCTATGTATATATTAACCCGATTATGGTCGCGAACCGCTTCTTTAATGTCTGTTACGCGATGGGTTTGAGTCTTATCTGCGGCCTCATCATCGTCGAAGATGGTAATTGTTTCAAGCATTAATCTTCATCAGTCTTTGCGGCCTCACGAACTTTAGCTTCGATTTCGGCCATAAGTTCTGGTTTCTCTTTAAAGAGTCGCTTTACGGCCTCGCGCCCTTGACCGAGCGTCTCACCATTATATTTAAAGAAAGCGCCAGCCTTGTCTAAGATACCGTATTGGACGCCCAAGTCCAAAACGTCACCAGTTTTGCTAATACCCTCGTTGTACATAATGTCAAACTCTGCCGTGCGGAATGGGGCGGCAATTTTATTTTTGACGACTTTAATTTTCGTACGGTTGCCAGCCACATTGTCGCCATCCTTAATCTGGCCAATACGACGAATATCTACACGCACTGATGCATAAAACTTTAACGCATTACCGCCAGTGGTGGTCTCTGGATTTCCAAATAGGACACCGATTTTCATACGAATCTGGTTAATAAAGATGACCGTAGCCTTAGTCTTGCTGATAATACCCGTAAGCTTGCGCATGGCTTGGGACATGAGGCGCGCCTGAAGCCCCATTTGCGCATCACCCATATCGCCATCGATTTCTGCCTGCGGAACAAGCGCGGCCACGGAATCAACAATGATCAAATCCACAGCGCCAGAGCGTACTAATGTTTCGCAAATTTCTAGCGCCTGTTCGCCGTTATCTGGCTGCGAGATTAATAAATCATCCGTTTTGACGCCAATTTTACGCGCATAGGCTGGGTCGAGAGCATGTTCTGCGTCAATAAAAGCAGCCTGTCCACCCTGTTTTTGGATTTCAGCGATTGCATGGAGTGCAAGAGTTGTTTTACCAGAAGACTCTGGTCCATAAATTTCAATAATACGCCCCTTTGGAAAGCCGCCACCGAGCGCTAGATCAAATGCAAGAGAGCCGGTCGAAAACAACTCGACGTCAATCTTTGACTGCTCGCCTAGCTTCATAATGGAGCCGTCGCCGAATTGCTTTGTGATTTGCGATAAGGCTAGATTTAGGGCCTGTTTTTTGCCCTCATCCATTGCCGGGGTTGTATCTTTTGTTTTCTTCGTATCCTTTTTGTCTTTATCTGACATGTCCACCGCATCCTGACTCTTCTTAGCCACTTGAAACCTCCTGTTTTTATAGTTTTATTTTAACTAATTATCTCGGTAAAATCTAGCACGATGGCGCCTGCAAGTTATGCGCTTTACTAGCTCGATTTTTAGACGTACAAAAAGGGTCAAATCTTTCAAAATAATACCCTACCATGGTTTCGATGCGATCCCTTATTTGGCTCGGTACGCCCTTATTGTCGCGATATACGCTATTTAAGCGATTAACAACGAGCGGATAGCTTATATCGCCAGTACGCAAATCTAAACCGATGCCGAAAATATTCTTTGGGCGGCTATGGTATTTATAAATAAGGTCGTCACGCATTTCGACGAGGTATTCATCTCCGAGAACAATAGAGTTATTATGCACATCTAGAACTGCCCAAATATAGCCGTCGGAGCGTCGTCTTATTTGGGCAACCTCACTCGCACTTAGATCTTTTTTCTTCATATACTTCATGTTTCTCCTTTCTGGTAGAGCTTATATTGTTTAAAAGCATGCATAAAAAATACCACCCAAAAGCTAGGGCGAAAAAGCATCAGCTTAATGTTTTTGACAAGGCGTGGTTTTAAATAGTTTAAAATATGTTAAAATATAGAAAATACAGTTATAAAAGTAAGGGATAAGATATGAGCGGACATAGTAAATGGGCAACCACTAAACGCCAAAAGGCCGTCGTAGACGCCAAGCGCGGTGCGTTGTTTACGAAAATCGGTAACCAAATTGCAATTGCGGCGCGCAGTGGTACCGACCCTGCTATGAATCCGTCACTTGCGATGGTGCTCGAGAAGGCGCGGCTCGCCAATATGCCGAAAGCAAATATTGAGCGCGCGATTGCACGCGTAGCAGACAAGAGCGCAGCCGCCTTGATTGAAGAAACTTATGAAGCTTACGGCCCGGGCGGAGTTGGAATCATCATCGAAGTTGCTACCGACAATAAGAACCGTACGATGCCAGAAGTGCGCCACACGCTCGAAAAAAATGGTGGCCGCATGGCGGACCCTGGCTCAGTCATGTTCCAATTTACGCGTAAAGGAGTTATCTTCGTAAAAGCTAAGGGTGACGAAATCATGATGGCCGCACTAGATGCTGGCGCAGAAGACATAGCCGACGAAGAAGATGGGACGACCATCTATACCGCCGCAGGCGACCTTGCCAAGGTACGCAGTGGTCTAATTGATGCTGGTTACGAAATTGACTCAGCAGAGTTGCAATATGTGCCAAACAATACCGTTCCGGTCGACGAAGAAGCTTCAGCAAAAGTGGAAAAAATCCTCGACGCGATTGATGACCTCGATGATGTAGTGGCCGTACATACTAACGCCGAGTAACCTTGACTTATATAGAATTGTGTGATATAATTAAAGAATAGTCCCCTTTCGAGGGGATTTTCTTGTTACTTCAGGCCCGTCGAGCCAAAACCGCCCAAGCGGCCAGTTTTAGAAAGATTTGAGACTTCTTCAAACTCTATGCGTTCATATTTTGTCACGACACCCTGCGCAATGCGCATGCCTGGCTCAACAATAAAATCTTTATCGCCAAAGTTCATGAGTAAAATGCGCATTTCGTCGCGAAAATCCGAATCAATAACGCCAATACCATTCATGAGCGAAACGTGATTCTTAAACGATAGCCCACTACGCGAAGAAAGACGAAGTTCATAGCCGCTAGGAATCTCGACGCCAATGCCAGTGCCAAAATCTTTAATCTCCCCCGGCTTTAAAACATAAGGTTTGTCGAGATAGACGTAAAAATCAAAACCAGCCGCACCTTCGGTTTGATAGCTTGGAACAATAGCGTCGTCGTGGAACTTAAAAAACTTCATCTTCATACTAAGATTATTATATAAGATGTGATATAATTTCTTCTAGTGGAAGGGTGGCCGAGTGGTTTAAGGCACCGGTCTTGAAAACCGGCGTGGTTAATAGCCACCGTGAGTTCGAATCTCACCCCTTCCGCCAGGAAAATAGCCCGCGTGGGTTATTTTTTATGCCCAGCATGTTAAAATTAATTTACTAGTTATGGCAAATAAAAAATACAAATTAATTGAACTTGATCCGTGGCTTGAACCTTTTACTGGCGACATCGATTTGCGTATGCGGCATTATTGGGATACGCGCCATGCCCTCGTTGGCGATGGCGACCTAGCTAGTTTTGCAAATGGCTATATGTTCTTTGGTCTTGCGCGCACAAAAAATGGTTGGGTTTACCGCGAATGGGCTCCCGGTGCAGACGATATGCATTTGATTGGAGATTTTAATAACTGGGATCGCCTGGCAAATCCAATGCATCGAACCGAGACTGGAATTTGGGAAGTTAAAATCAAGGGGCGAGATACAATAAGACATGGTCAAAAAATTAAGGTTCAAGTAACCAGGAATGGTCGCAAGTTTGACCGAATTCCGCTGTACATCAACCGCGTTACTCAGGACAAATTAACGCGTGGGTTTGTTGGTGAAGTCTGGTCGCCAGAAAAACCATTTCGTTGGACCGATACGGGGTGGCAGGATAAGAAGCTTGATTCTTTGTTGATTTATGAAGCGCATGTAGGGATGGCGCAAGAAAAAGAAGACATTGGCACTTATCGCGAATTTGCAGATAATACCCTGCCACGAATCGTAAAAGAGGGATATACGGCCGTTCAGTTAATGGCGATTCAGGAGCACCCATATTATGCATCGTTTGGTTACCAAGTTTCAAATTTCTATGCCGCATCGAGTTGGTATGGTAACCCCGACGACCTGAAATACTTGATTAATAAGGCTCATAAACTTGGGCTAAAAGTATTGCTTGACGTAGTACACTCTCACGCCATCAAAAATACCGCCGAAGGCATCAATATGTTTGATGGCACCTTTAATCAGTTCTTTATGACTGGCGATGCGGGCGATCATCCAGCTTGGGGGACGAAGCTATTCAACTACGCAAAGCACGAAGTACTGCATTTTCTACTTTCAAACTTGAAGTACTGGATGGAAGAGTACCATTTTGACGGCTTTCGTTTTGATGGGGTGACTAGCATGTGCTACCACCATCACGGTTTGGGCGTAGATTTTACAAATTATAAACAGTACTTCGACGTGTTTACAAATACTGACGCTATTACGTATTTACAGCTCGCGAATGCACTAATTCACGAGATTAATCCAAACGCGATTACAATCGCCGAGGAAATGAGCGGCATGCCGGGGATGTGCATTCCAATAGCAGACGGCGGGATAGGTTTTGATTATCGACTGGCGATGGGAATTCCAGATTATTGGATTAAAACTCTGAAAAAAGAAAAAGACGAGAATCGTGATATGCACAAAATGTGGCACGAGTTAACCACGCGTCGCCCTGGTGAAAAGAATATTGGCTATGCTGAGTCGCATGATCAAGCGTTAGTAGGAGACAAAACGCTAATTTTTCGTATGGCAGATGCCGAAATGTATGCGGGAATGAATAAGGCCTACCACTCGCCAGTAATAGACAGAGCCATCGAGATGCATAAACTAATCCGCTTTGCCACCCTATCAATGGCTTGCGATGGGTATCTCAACTTTATGGGAAATGAATTTGGACATCCAGAATGGATTGATTTTCCACGCGAAGGGAATGGTTGGAGTTTTAAATATGCACGCCGGCAATGGTCTTTGGCGGATGATGGCTTCTTGAAATATGAATGGCTCTTAAACTTTGATGAGGCGATGATAGATTTTGCCAAAAAGAATAAGGTTCTAAAGAAAGATATCGCCGAGAATCTCTGGATTGACGAAAAAGCGAAGATACTAGCTTTCGTGCGAGGAGATTTGCTCTACGCATTCAACTTCCACCCGACCGAATCGGCGACGAATTTCTTCTTGCATGCACACAAAACTGGCGAAGGCGAATATAAGGCGATTTTCTCGACCGATGAAGCTAGCTTTGGTGGCCAAGACAGAATAGACAAAAAATACGTTTATTCTACCGTTTCCGACAAACGCGGCTTGGGCTTCGAGATTTATCTCCCCTGCCGCTCAGCAGTAGTATTCCGCAAGAAAAGATGACAAGCCCAACATCTTATGATATACTTTTGAGGTGAGTACTTTTTACAAGTGGCACCATAGCTCAGCTGGTTAGAGCGTAGGACTCATAAGCCTAAGGTCACTGGTTCGATCCCAGTTGGTGCTACCAAGTACTCAAACTTTTTTGGATATAGAGTATAGTATGACGGTTTCAGATGTGCGTTCTGAAATTTTTTTTAATTATAGACAAGAAAAACCGGGTCTTTCGACCCGGGAAACAGATTCTACCATTCCAGCTCGGCAAATTCCACCACCTTATTGTAGTGAGGTGGCTGAACTCCATACCGCTTCGACTCCATAAGCGCGAGTTTAACAAGTGCTTGCGCATCGTTCAGACGGCGAATGACTTCTTTGCATCTCTCTACCTTTTGTTCACAGTTTACAAGAGTTTTCAAGATATACTGATAAGATTCTGAGGTATAGCAGTAGACCTGGCGATTGTAGCGAAAGTCGCCATCTCTAAATTCGAGATCAAAAGACTCGTCGCTGCCGCAATCTTTGTAAAATGCATTAAGCACATTCACGCGAGACATAAGGGCCTCAAGCCACTCTCTAACTTCAGTTTTCGTCGATGTCAAAGTTATCCCCCCTTTCTATTGGATAGATAGATTGAAAGTGCTGATTCGTTTTCGCGAATTATATTTTTTGGTTATATCATACTATGCGTGTTTCGTCAATGCTACCACATTGCCCAACGCGGTAGCAAAATGAGCAATAGTCTAAGTATGTTAAAATAAGTGCATGAAAACAAGAAAAGCTTTTACCGTGCTTGAGCTAATGCTTTGTATTATTTTTGTGGGCATTTTCGTAGTACTCTTTTTTATGCAAAAAGTTAACGTCGATGCGATGAGTCGCGATGAAAAGCGGAAAGTTGCGATTAATGCTATTTATTACGCGCTCGAGGAAGGATACTACGATAAAAACCAGTACTATCCCGAAAAGATTGACAAGGCAGAAATTTTGCCGTGGATTGATCCAAATTTATTCACCGATCCTTATGGTGTTGCGCTATGGAAAGAGGGAAGCAACTACACCTACGAAGCAAAAGAGTGCGAAGATGAAAAATGCAAATCATATGAACTTCGCTCTATCATGGAAAAAGAAGAAGACTTCGTAAAAACTAGCCGAAATTAAAAAAATTGCCCCTCGGGGCAATTTTTTAATCATCGTCGTGCTTGTTATGCTTTTTGGCTTCGTAGACTAGATGGGAAATAATCTTTACCTCATCGTGCGGGGTGTCCAGAAATCGGAAGGTGTAGGTTGTCTCATCGCCAACCGTCGACATACGCAATATGCCAATCTGAAACAGATGATCGAAGAGAGTCTCTTGACGAAATGACACATCCTCAATACGACGAAGCTCAATAATATTGGTGGAATTTGCGAATAACGAAGTGCGAGATTTCTGAATAGCGCGACGGTTGGTGATATACATTTCATTAGCATTGTAGATACTATGCCCAATAACGCCACCAGCGAAAATAATTGCGTATAGCGCAAAAATCGCAATGCGTAAATAGCCTAAAGAGGTATCGTTTAGCGTAAGCATTGTATCTTCAACTTTGACATTGTTTGCGATTAAAATGAGTGCGAGGCTAAGAATTATGACACAAAGTGCGGCCATAGTCCAGATAGCTATAATACCGATGCGCGAACGCGTAATATGGAGCACTACATGCTCATCCGCCTCAAGATTAATGTCTGGGTAATCTTTTGCACTACGTGCATGTTTAACTTGCGCAAGCTCGTCTTTCATGTCGTTATCGTACCACATACCTCTCAAGAATGCTAGTATATTTTTTGACTTTTTCGCCCTTAAATGATATAATTTGTGCATGAATATGAACCCTGTGACGTCACGGAAGGCAATAATCGGTCGAGATGTATTCGTTGCTCTTGCCGGAGTAGCCGAAAACGTACCAGCAAAGGTCGACACTGGCGCTGACACATCAGCCATTTGGGCGAGTGATATTTTTGTCGAAAAAGATGGAAAATTACATTTCAAGCTTTTTGGACAAGGATCCCCATATTATACTGGCAACGAGATGGTTGCGAATGACTATTCTGTCGCAAAGGTTAAGAGCGCTTCTGGGCATGTGGTCCTCAAGTATAAAGCCACAATTCCGGCAACAATTAAGGGTAAGCAACTAAGTATTACATTTGGATTGAGTGACCGGTCGAAACTTAAATATCCCATTTTGATTGGTCGAGAGACGTTATTAGGTAATTTTATTGTTGACGTTGAAGAAAAAGAGACGACAATGAAAGAGAGGTTGAACAAACAGCCAGCAATCAACAAAGAAATGCGGGATGATCCTCATAAATTCTACATGGAACGATATCTAAACGGAGAGGGCAAAAAATGAGAATTGCGATTCTATCAAATGGACCAGGCAACTACTCTACTAAGCGCCTAGTCGAAGAAGCGAACAAACGCGGTCACGAAGTTGAAATTATTAAATACAAGAACTGTTATATTTCAATCGAACAAGGCAGCAACCAAGTTTTTTATAAAGGTGAACCTCTGAAAAAATATGATGCAATCATTCCGCGCATCGCCTCATATATGACAAAATACGGCACAGCAATCGTACGTCAGTTGGAAATGCAGGGTGAATATTGTCTATCGAGGTCACTTGCAATCACTCGCGCTCGCGACAAGCTACGCTCAACGCAGTTACTGGCAAAATATAATATCGACATTCCAAAAACCGTCGTCTCGCGCGATTCGGGCGATATTGATCAACTATTAGACCAGTTGGGTGGCGCTCCGGTCATCATAAAACTAGCGAGTGGCACACACGGCAATGGCGTAGTCTTGGCAGAAACTAAGAAGGCAGCCAAATCGACTTTGCAAGCTTTCTATTTAACAAACGAACAAGGTACCAATATCTTGCTGCAAGAATTTATCAAGGAATCAGCGGGTACGGATATTCGTGCTTTTGTCGTCGGCGCAAAGGTCGTCGCAAGCATGAAGCGCCAAAGCCTAGATGATGATTTTCGATCCAATCTGCACAAGGGCGGAAGTGGCACCCCGATTAAGCTCACGCCAGAAGAAGAGAAGGTTGCCATAAAGGCAGCTAGGGTGATGGGACTAAGCATTGCCGGTGTTGATATTATGCGTTCAGAACGTGGCCCGCTAGTTCTCGAAGTGAATGCCTCGCCTGGATTCGGCATCGAGAAAGTCACCGGTCGCAATGTGGCGGGCAAAATCATTGAATATGTCGAACGAAATGCAACCCGCACCATCCGCAAAGACCGTATAGGTGCGTAATTATCTAAAAAGGCCGAGGCGCAAAAACCTCGGTCTTTTTGTGCTAGAATAGTAAATAGCTTATGATTTTAGCAGTCGTACTCGCAACGCTACTTCTCTGTTTTTTACTCATCCGTCATCACGTTGGCGTTCCGTTTTTGGCGATGATTGCCGGCTTGGCGGTATATGAGCATTTTGGTGCCGATTTTGCGAATACTATTAGTTTGTGGGTGCCGGCCATCCCGAACGAGATGGCCAATACGGGCCTTTATGTATTATTCGTAGCTCTAGTACCATTGATATTATATTTTCGTGCTGGCAAAAGTGGACTTTTTGGCATAATGCGGGCGGTAGAATCGATTATTTTCGCAATTATGCTTACTGTTCTTTTAGCAGGACCACTGGTGGCGCTTTTTGATTTCGATTCCCTTTCCGCAGATATTGCGAGCTGGATAGAGGGAATTCGCGGCATTATCTTAGTAATCGGAATTATTTTTGCGTACGTAGATACTTTCTTGTATCGCTCAGGTCGGCTTTCCTAAGCTCCCAGAGTGCTATGCCGGTAGCTACAGATACATTGAAGGACTCTTTTCGGCCACACATCGGGATTTCTAGCAAAAGGTCGCAAGCGTGCAGTATGTCATCCGGAATGCCATGCACTTCCTCGCCAAGTATTAGAGCTATATCTTCAACAAATGGTTGATTAGTAGCTAGATTATACGACCCCTCCCCCTGCTCTAGCGCGGCGATACGATAGCCTTGTGCGCGAAGTTCAGCTAGCGTTGCCTTGATATCTACGGAGCGGGACCACTGAACCGTATCTTCGGCGCCAAGGGCGGTTTTATGAATCTGCTTTTTTAGTTTTTCCTGTTCGTGCGGGAGCCCTTTATCTAAGAATGGCGTGTATCCAGCAAAGATAGCTTGGCTGACTCCCAAACAGTCACAGGTACGCAAGATGGCACCTACATTATACGTGGATCGAATATTATACAAGATAACAATAAGCTTTTTCATGCTACAATAAGATTATGAATGAGGAAGAGGTTCAAAGCAAGCGTAGGCAGAACGAGGAAGCCGCAACGGAACGTCGTGCGGGAATCCTTGGTCTTTTCTATCTAGATACGCGCGAATTCGAGAAAACGTCGCCTTTGGTGCGCAATGTACTAACAAAAGAAGAAATGCACAGCAATTTCATGATTCCTCTTCAGGTCGGCGAAGGTAGCAAGCCATACCAATTTATGGTCACAAGCCAAACTCCACGTAGTGTAATCGAAAAAATGCAAAAGCAATACGAGGATGAGGGCCAGAGGATTGAATTTTACCTGATTTCTAATTCAGCCTACCAGATTTTTATGCTGCGCCATGATCCGCCTCAGGAAATTCACTACGACGATATCGAGATTGCCTCCGAGGGTGATTCCGAAACGATTAAGCAGGTTTCCCAAACGCTTAATAGCGTAGCGACCGATAAGGTTTTTGACTACTTGCTCGACCAGGCCGACAAACTAGGCGCATCAGATATTCACATCGAGAACTTGCGACACGCAATTCGCATTCGTATGCGCGTAGATGGTATTTTGCACCCAGTTGCAGAAATTAACCGCGATCGGTATCGCATCTTCATGGGCGAATTGAGCTCGCGTGCAAATGTTTCAACCGCTTCTAAGAGACCGCAATCTGGTCACATGCAAAAAGATATCACGCGCGATGGCGCAACTCATTTGTTAAATATTCGTGTCGAGATGGTGCCAACGATGTATGGGCAAGACGCCGTACTTCGTTTGTTTAACTTTGACGAAAGCCTATTAAATCTCGATTTACTCGGCATTACCCCAGAAGAACGTGCCGAAATCGACGACGTCATTTCGCACCCACGCGGCCTTCTATTAATGGTAGGTCCAACAGGTTCTGGTAAATCTACAACTCTGTACTCTATCATTAACGCATTGAATACTACTGAGCGGAAGATTATTACGCTTGAGGATCCAATTGAGTATGGTTTAACTGGTATCTCGCAAATTCCGATTGCAACTGGCGAAGGCGGTTCGTTTGCGGAAGGCTTACGTTCCGTATTACGTCTTGACCCTGACGTAGTAATGGTTGGCGAGATTCGCGACTCAGACACGGCGCGTACCGCAATTCAAGCATCCATTACGGGCCACTTGGTGCTTTCGTCCTTCCACGCCAATTCCTCTTCGGCGGCCTTCTCGCGTATGATTGATATGATTGGCATTAACCCAGTATTCTCATCTTCGGTGCGCCTAGTGATTGCGCAGAGGCTTTTGCGCAAACTTGACGAAAATAAGGAAGCATACAAGCCAGATGTGCAGACTGTCAATTACATCAAACAGGCACTCGACAATGTCGAATTGACCGATTACAACCTCGACGATATCACGCTTTGGAAACCGAAGCCGAGTCGCGATCATCCGTTTGGATATAGTGGCCGTACGGCGGTCATGGAACAGCTAATTGTAGATGAGCCAATCCAGAAGTTTATTCGTGGCGAAATGATGCCAGACACAAACCTCATTGAAGCGACCGCAAAGCGAGGCGGCATGTTGACTCTACAACAGAAAGGCATCTTGGCCGCCCTACGCGGAGACACAACTATTGAAGAAGTCGCGCGCGTCATCTAGCAAAAAACGACGCGGGGAGTAATTGGTTGCTTTTTACGGCGTTCCAACCTAAGGATAATGACGGCATTTTGCGAACAATTGCTGGGGCACTCCATCTACTCTTTATACCCCTTTTCAAATTGGCAAAAATATGCTAAAATGAGACAAGTTTTTAAATATAAAAGGTAAAATCATGTCATTTGAACTATTAAAGATGGTGGGAGATGCCCAAAAGAAGAAGGCCGTCGTCGACGTCCGTCCTGGTGATACCGTCCGTGTGTCCCAAAAGATTAAGGAAGGTGACAAGTTCCGTATTCAGGTTTTTGAAGGTACGGTAATTCGTGTTGACCGTAAACAATCACATACCGAGCGTATCGTTGTACGCAAAGTTACCTCTGGTATCGGCGTTGAGAAGAGCTTCTTGATGCACAGCCCACTAGTTGAGAAAATCGAGATTGTTCGCCGTGGTAAAGTACGTCGTAATAACTTGCGCTATCTCCGCGAACGCTCTGGCAAGAGTGCGCGCTTGGCACAGAAAGATTTTGATCGCCATGCGGTAAATGCACTTCCAGAGGAAGAAGTCGCAGAAGAGGCTCCAGCCGAAGAAGCTAAAGAAGCCGAGACGGCAGAAGCTGCCTAAATTGGCAATTTTAGGAATAGATGAAGTAGGAAGAGGTCCTTGGGCAGGGCCTCTTGTTGTTGGCGCATGCGTTTTGGGTGATGCACAAATCGAAGGACTGACCGACTCCAAGAAACTTACCGCCAAAAAACGTGAGGCTTTAGCGCCAATCATTCAAGAGAAGGCGACGGTTGGTTTAGGCTGGGTTTCGGCGGCGGAATTAGACGAAATTGGCATGACGGCCGCACTCTGCAAAGCTTGTCGCGAGGCGGTGAAGCAAATCCATGTGCCCTTCCATGAAATTATTATTGATGGGACGATTAATTTTCTACGCGATACGCCACTGTCTTCGCACGTACAGGTGTTAACTAAGGCAGATTTATTGGTGCCAGAAGTCTCGGCCGCCTCAATCGTAGCAAAAGTTGCACGTGATAATTATATGTACAAGTTGGCCAAAAAGTATCCTGGTTATGGATTCGAAAAACATGTCGGCTATGGCACAGCAGCGCACCGCAAAGCGCTACAAGAACTCGGTATCTGTCCCGAGCACCGAAAAAGCTTTCGCCCAATTGCGGAGATGCTGGACATTTCTTCGGCAAAGAAAAGCTCAAAAAGTACTAAGGCGAAAGGCAACCGTGGCGAAACGGCGGTTTGTGATTATTTAATTAAAAGTGGGCATGAAATCATGGCGCGAAACTGGAAGAATAAGTTTTGCGAAATTGATGTAGTATCGAGGTTTAATGGCGTGTTATGTTTTACGGAGGTTAAATACCGGCGCGCTGGCGCTGGCCTGGATGCGATAGATAAAAAGAAACTCGAGAAGATGCGCTTTGCGGCGGAGTTTTACTTAGCCCAGAATGGTGGTGGCGCGGCAATTCTGGCGGCCGCCGAAGTATCTGGTGATAATTATAAAGTTACCGATTTTCTAGTTTTGCAATAAAAAAGAGAGCCCCTCCCAGCTCTCATAAGGTTTGCTTGCTACTTTTGTTTATAACGGATCAGGACATGAGCATATCGCGGACATAGTCCTTGTCGTGCAGATCGCTCTCCACGATACCTCTGTCGTGTATGTCATAGAGATACTCGACAGCATCATCGAGGCTGATAAGACCATGCTTAACGCACGGCCGCATCATGTCGAGGAACGCATTGTCGATTTCCTCGAGATCAGCGCCGTCGTCCTCGTAGTCATCTCCGTCCCCGTAGTAGTACGAACGATAGACGAGATCCATAAGATCGTATGCGAGGCCCTCCTTATCCCCCGCACGCTTTACGAGATCACGGAAGATGTCCGCATACCACTTGAAGATGTATTGGCGCTCAGGCCGATTGACGTCGAGTGCTCCAATCTCCGCCTCCAGCAGAGCTTCCGCTGTGAGGCCGCCCTCGAACATTCTGTTAATGTTCTGGCGGACGAGATCGGGCTTTTCTTTCATGGCCTGCTTTACTATAGCATTCGGCTGAACGCCATACTCGATCTTGACCTCGAGCGGCAGAGTGACTTTGGAATCGATCTTGCAAGGGGTGACCCCCATGTCCAGCAGCTCTCTAGCCTCTTCGAGGCTGAGAGACTCAGACGTGTCGGCGATGGTGTTCGCAGATGCATGCATGTCGACCTTCTCCTGGAAGGAGAGGCCGGGGAGAGCCCTTACAACAAGATCAGGCTCAATTCCCGTCTCGATCACTTCTTCGTGGCGGGCCCTGAGGTTGGGAATGGATTTTACATAATCCAGCTCATCGAACTCGGGAGCCATTCCTCTGATCACGGGGCGCCGTCCAACATAGTCTTCTACCGTCAGGCGACGGAAGAGGTCGGAGAGATTGCGACTATTAGCCCTGAAAGCCCTGATCAGGGCGCGAATGTTCTGGCTGATATAGCTGCTCACCATTTCGGTGGTAGCAGTATTGTCGCTAACCATGCTATCAAATAAGTCCAGTACAAACAGATTCATAAAGTATCCTCCTAATCTGCTTTCATAACAAAAGTAACTTTAACGATCTATATAAACACCAGCCAGCGCCGATGGAATTATCTTTGTAATTATAGCATATTTACCATAATTAGTCAATATCTTTTTCATATTTTGACTACTTATCAAGGCCAACAGTAGCCTCGTCTGGACATAGTGCAAGCACTTTTTGCATGGCAGATTTTTCGGCAGGCGTTACCCAAAGATGATATTTATACTTGATTGATATTTGCCGAGCAACGTATTGGCATTGAAATGCCTGATTTGAAGGAAGCCAAATATCGGCGGCCGCATCGGATTTGTCTTGATTAGCCTGCCCCTCCACGGCAAGAAGGTTGAGCGGATCTTGGCTAAGCTCGTAGCGTGTGTCGGCGTCGAGTTTGTAGGCGCCGGTAGCCCAAGCGTTACTGAGTGCGACAACGTGATCGATTTGAACCTCTTCCGAAGTGTCCTGTCCGCGCTTGAAGCTGATGACTTGGCCCGTATAAGGATCCTCTAGGATGCCGGTTTGGACTTTGCAACCTTTTAGGACAGTATTCTTGAGGTCACGTTGCAAAATGACTTCGCGCATACTGCAGCCGTGCTCGTCTATTCTCCAGCTATCATAGAAAAGTTTACGATAATACTTTTGCGAATGATCTTTTTCTTGAACGGCGAGACTCTCCAGGACGTCTTTCGCCTTGGTCGAGTCGGCCTTGGTTTGCTCTGGCTTAAGTGCGATTTCGTCGGGTTCCTGAATTGCTGGATCAAGTAGAGCGGCATATTCATAAGAGCTTGGGTTTAGGAAAATATAGACACAAAAAGCTCCTACCGCTAGGAGTACGGCAATAATCCGCCGAGCGCGATAGGAGATTTTCGGGAGCATTTTAATAATTCTGAGCCTGGATTTCGAAGTAGGCCTGTGGGTGCTTGCAAACTGGGCATTCTTCTGGGGCGCTGTCGCCAATATGAATATAGCCACAGTTGCGACACTTCCAAACCGTTACACCGTCAGCCTTGAAGACCATGCCATCTTCAACATTCTTAAGTAATTTACGATAGCGTTCTTCGTGCTTGGCTTCAATTTTGCCGACTTCTTCGAATAATTTAGCAATTTCTTCGAAGCCTTCTTCGCGTGCTTCTTTGGCGAATTTGACGTACATTTCGGTTTCTTCATACTCTTCGCCAGCAATGGCATCCTTGAGATTTTCGACCGTATCTGGAACGGCGTTCGCATGGAGAAGTTTGTACCAGATTTTGGCATGCTCTTTCTCGTTATCGCTAGTCTCTTGGAAGATTTCGGCAATTTGCTCGTAGCCTTCTTTCTTGGCCTTGCTAGCGTAGAATTGATATTTTACGCGCGCCTGAGACTCGCCCGCAAAAGCGGCGTTGAGATTCTTCTCGGTCTTTGTACCCTTTATTTCTGCCATATTTTTCTCCTTAGTTAATACTTATTTTAACAGAGATTGCTATCGCACGAAAAGCGCGAGCATAATAATTAGTCTTTGTCGAGTTTTTGCTCTAGTTTTTCGATTTTACGCTCAATTTTTTCGTATTTTCGGCGGCTTTTAATGGCACGTTTTTGGTCTTTGCGAATTAGTTTGCGAGCAATGTTTTGCTCCTTGAGCCAGTTTTGCAGGCGTAAGTATTCTTCGTAGTGATCGGGCATCATTTTTCCGCGCTTAAAAAGGCCCTTAATCTCATTGCGCATGAACCAAGTTGCAAATTGGACTTCTTCTTTTTGGAATTTAAGCTTGGAGAGCGGGATATCCGCCTGAAGATAGTAATCGTCAAAAAAGCATTGATCCTCGTCGGAGCGGCCAGAATAAAATAATACGAGATTTTTGGGATTAACTTCGATGCCGAGCTCTTCTTGAATTTCCGCGACCATGCCTTGTAGACTGGTCTGCCCCGCTTTGGGATGACCACCCGTAGTAGCATATAAGCCATTACGAGACTTAGCGCGTTTTTGAATCAAAAAATGCCCACTAGAATTTTGGATAAAAACCATCACCACTTGCACATAGCGACCTTCTGGAATAGGGTCGCCGACAGTGATTTTTTGCTTCGTGAGTTTATGATTTTCGTCATAAAGATCACGCTGCTCGGTTTCATCTTTCTTGGTTTCGACTTTTGGCGCAGCTTCGCTTGCTTTTTCGCGCCGCAGTTTTAACGTTGGCATATTAGATATATTTTAAGGCATATAGGGATTAAATACAAAAGATAGTCAGCGCTAACCGTCGTCGGGCTTTATTTCGCCAGAACGCAGTTTGCGATTGAATTGCTTAGATGTTTTATCACTCCAATGATAGTTGTCTGCATCCGGTTTGCGATCGGGCGACACGTCGCCTACGATAGAATCATAACGTCCACGCTCGTGTTCGTTGGCAATTCGGTTACTTTCTCCGCGAGGGTCGGGGTTATATGTTTTGCGGTGCGTTTTTGGCGAAAAATGTTTGACAGGGCGAATGGCTTCGGAATACTTCTGGACTTTCGGTTTCTGATTTTTGGCAATTTTAGGATAAATATAATCATGAATATCTTTCCCACTAAGATTTGGATTTAAATGCCAAAACAATTTAGCCGTAGCATCGTTAGGGTTGGATTTCTGAAAAATGCCTTTCGATTCCGCATTGAAAACTTCCTGCAGCGCGTCATGATCATTGGCGCCAAAGTTGTTCATAATATATTGATATGACAAATAATGATTCTGCGCTAAGGCAACGAGAGCTTCACGTAATTCGGAAAGGGAGAGAAAACCGCGGAGATTTTTCGTAATAAAAACTATTTTTTCTCGACCCCGATAATCACTCGGCAAATGTTTTAATGGATAACAATGGCCGTCAGGATAAGGCATGCCTACTCCTGATAACTCTCAATCATGCCATATTTATATTTCCGTACTGCCCCATTGATTTCTTCTGCGCCTAGAAAACCGTCGCTCTCTTTTTTCTTCAGATATATCTTTCTTGTTTCGTGGCCGTCAGCGAGAGTTATAGTGAGCGGCGCCCCGACACGAAGACGCTGATCGACGATTTTAGTTAAATTCAACTCGAACATGATTTGACCGATATCTTCTCTCGATATTACTTTTACTGGTTTATCCGGTTCCGTTGGGCTCGGAATATCTATATTTACGATACTGGGCTCGTCGACAACGATTGCGGATTCATCTTCTTCATTTTCGTCTATATCTTCGATATCATAATCATCATCGGGGATATTAATATCTTCTAGCGGCTCCTCTTTTGTAAGTTCCTCATCAATTACGCTCACTAATTTATCGAATTCGGTTCTCGTGTCGCGCAGCCAATTCGTGGACCAAATTCTATACATTCTCCAGCCCTTACGTTTTAGCGTGTCCTGACGTTGCAAATCGGAAAACTCTTTATTAAAACCGCTATGATAAACCGAGCCGTCCGTCTCGATTCCTAAAATGAAGCGCTTACGAGCAATCGAATATATGCCAATATCTACTCGATAACCGACATTTTTACGCTCTATGTCGTAGTTTTCTGAATCAGGAATTAAAATATTCCATCCCACTTCGCACCATATATTGATAGTTTTATCTATATCATCCTTGTAGTGTTCAACTAGTTTATCGTATAACTCTCTAGTTAATGGAGAATCAATCGTGGCCACATTGCCCTCAAGTGTACGCTGGAGATATTCTCGATCAATAACCTGCCCCGCATTTGTAAGTAGTGAGTTTAATAAATTAGCACTCAGCAAGGTATTTGGTGGCGTATTATCCGACTGTATATAACCCTGACAAGCGTTAATCCACTTATTTTTCGTATCCCCCATGATGACATCAAGGGTCTTCGTCTGACGAGTAATAGAAACGTTCAAACGTTTATACGCCCCAGCCTTTTCATTAAAGAACCACATCCTACTAATACTATTATTATAGGCAGGCAAATAAATAATCGTATGATGCCCCTGAATTCCCTGACAATTCGTTACAGTGGATAATAAGATTCTCTCGCTCTCATACATCTCCATAATCTTTTCAGTGTTTTCCGGATGTGCCTCGAGATATTTCTTAAACTCATACAAACTGCCCTTTCCGCTTCCTCTTGAGAATAGGACACAAAAACTCGCATTCGGATTTATGTTCAGATAGTGCTCTATACGTTTAATAATAACACCATAGCCTCGATCGTCATCATCGCCAATGTTATCTTCAATATAAATTGGCAAATTACCGCTCTTTGCTTCAAAGATTGGCCTAATGCCATCTTGACTATATATGGCCGTAAGCGACGGTTCAAATAGTTTATTAGATTCCGAGCGATAATGTATCTTCAGATGATGCGACTCTAAGTCCGGAAGATTAACGGCCATATCCAAAATACTGGCGCCAATTTCGTCATCCCCCTCGTCAATCGTCGCAGTGGCTGTACCGCCAAGCATCGAGACTGCAGTTGGTGGCATTTGATGGGGATCGCCAACGATGACCGATTTTTCTGCCCGATACACCGACGGCAACGCCTGGCCAGGCAACAATTGCGATGCTTCGTCGAAAATTACATAGTTAAATAGTCCTTTAAAAGCTGCAATGTATTTCGAGACGTCGCTAGGTGTCGCAATTACGACTGGAAACGCCTTTATGATATGTACTGTATTATTTCGAATTTTTTCCATTACGGAATTACCGAACCAATTCGATGCATATGACAAGAATTGCGCCTCTTTGGCACAGTTCGCGCGCATACCTCGAAGTTCCCGTAGATAACGCAATCTTTTTTGCTCCGAGATACGTTTTTCGTAGGCCTCAAAATAATCACTAGACATTTTGGGATTATTGCCTTTAGACATATTGTAAAGAGCTGACGAAACTATGTCGTTAGCTAAATAACTCGCGAAAGTATCATAATCAACCCTCTCTTCCGACAATAAATCTACGATAATCTTTAGATTCGCAGGGGTTAGTGCCTCTTTCAAATTATCGAGGAATAGCATTTGCGAGGTATATTCCTCAAATTCGTCAATATTGTTGTAGTTTAGGATAGTATCTACGCGCTTCCGCCAAACGTTAATATTTTCGCCTTTTCTAACCCAATAGAAATCGTGCGAAAATATATCAGCATCGAGAGAGTCATTCAATACTTTCTCCAACTCAAGTATCTTTTCGGTATCAATCGAGATCTTCTCTGGAATCTCGGAGATATTGCTCAGGGCATCGAGTATCGTATTTCTATTAGTGGAAATAAAATCGATTACACTTTCGGCTTCTTGTATGAAGACTGAGCGATTCTGATTGGTTAACAGTGGTGAGATTTCGTCATATATTTCATCGATACGAGCGACATATTGGCCATTTAATATATTTTGGTTCACCATTTCGACCGCTAACCAAATATTATCCGTTTCGATCTTATTAGTTTTTATAATCTCGGCAATTAATCTTGCTTTACTATTGAAATCGTCACAATCTTCAAGAGTCTCTTTAATCGACTTATTCGTAATAAGATAAGCAGGCGTACTTTCTTTGAGTTTTATCAAATAATTAGTGAGCTCAATTACAGCATCAACCGTTATGCCCATTTTCTCTAATGGATCAAAATTCATCCCCTCTATTTTTTCAAACGCTAAGTCGTAAATATTTTGAACGGTATATTTAGAACCCTTGATTTCGTCTATATACGTACTAAGATATTCCACATTGTTCACAATATCATCACCCATCGTCTCTTCGAATTGGCTTACAGTCTCTGGAAACGAAGAAAAAACTTTAGATAATCTTCCCTTTTTATTGTATTCTTTTATGTCCGAGACGAGATTACTTAAATCACCCTCGTCCATTCCAAGAAATAGTTTAAAATCTTTTCCTTTAGTAAATAAACTTCTATAGTCAAAATCTATAGTTTTAAGACAATAAATTAAAAGATTATTAATACTAGCGTCCATATCGAACGGATATTTTTCACTGAGTGCTTGCAATTTACGACATAACGATTCGCGATTTTTAATATCTCCAGCCAGCTCGATAGTATCACGAATATTAGTAAACTCTTTTTTGTATTTCACAAAAGTATCACAATCAATATCTTTAGGGACAGATACTTTTTCTACAACATATTGCCTGTTATTGACGACAATTGCTTTTTTGAGTTCAAACTGAATCTTATCTAAAATTTCTGGATTTTTCTTGACGCTATCAACGCTTATATAAGAAGAGACCCTAGCAATCTGACGCAAGTGCTCTAGATATTTCTGAATAGTTATGCTGTCGCTCGATACCGTATATGTCGTATTATTTTTTACAATATCATCGACACTACAAATAGAATCAGCATACGACCTAATCATGCCCAAAGTTAACTGTTTATTGCTCTTAGAGAAAAACTTCAGTTGATTAGTTGGATTGTTATAATTTGAAAAATTATGATTTGGATCTTTAAAATTATTCAGCAATTCTAAAATATATCGAGTATCTATTTTATCGACATTATGTAGTATTGCTGGAGTATTTTTTTCTTTCGATAAATATTTAATATTAATCGTCGCTAGTTCATCAATGCCTACCACATCTGGACGAACGTTCATATTTTTAATAATATCTAGCTCTTTATAAGTTAAATTATATGGAGCAGAGTTTTCAGCCCAATCATTACGTACGCCATAATCGAGAATCGCGGAACTTTGAGTAGTTTTACCCGTGCGACTATTAAAACTATTCCTTAAGAATTTTAATCTCTTTTGCTCTGGAGAGTTAAGACGCCAACAAAAATCCAAGAATGACAAATCCTGCTCCCCAAGACCTAGCTCCTTATGCAACCCCTTGTACATTCTCACGATTACATTTAGTGCTTCAGAGTTCTGGCTAACAAAGAGGACACTTTTACCTTCCGCAGCCAACTCAAACAATAGACTAACAATTAAGTGCGACTTCCCCGTTCCTGGAGGACCGTATATCACCGTGTTATTTGAGCTGCCACTAAGAATCGAATCTAGGGCAGATTTTTGCGATGGGTCTAACGAGTTAATTGTAGTCTTCATTACTTTAATATCTCCGCCCAGGCTTTATCTAAATATTCGGCGCCAAAGCCCGTTATGACGCCAATTAAGCTAAACGTAGGATCAAACTTTATCGATTGAATGTATGGCAAATTAATACTTGATAATCTCAATTGAATTTTAGTCAGCGTTGATCCGATATTACTATCAATACTTATTTCATTCGTCTGCAAAAGTCTCGTCAGTTCACCGTCGAGTATGTTTTCGTCCAAAAAGAAATTATAAAACCCTGCAGATTCAATCTCTAAGCGCTGAGTTTTGGGGTCGGATTTCTGGACGCTAAATAAAGAAAGTGGATACACTTCGCGCTCAAACTTCTCGCCCGATTGACGCATAACGACAACTCTTCCTATTACAAGATAATGCAGTCTATCACCATGAGTACGATATTGTATACGCGTCTTATTATTCATCGACATGATATTTTTAGCGATTAAATTTCGCTTGGTATAATCAGAAGCCTTTTGCCATAACGCTTCTTTGTTATCGTCTATAAAATTGAAGTCGTCGCGAAAATCGTCAAACAACCTAATCGGACTTCCAGTAGCAATATTACGAATTAGCTTTTCCGTTCCCGTCTTATTAAAAACAAAGCCATAATCTTGGGTTTTAGTATCTATTTTTCGCATAAACAACTTCCCCAGACGGCTTGGCTCGGTAGCGTCTTCTTCCATCTCGTCGTCAAAGATAAAAACTGTTTTAGTTCTAGTTGATCTAGCACTTAAATCCATATATTCGCATAACTTTCCGCTCGCAAAATTACCGCCACGTATTACGAGATCTTTATGCGCTTTTACTATATCTTTCTTTCCGATAAGCTGAACTAATTCTTCGTATGCTGCCATTTTCTTCTCCCTTTAAATTGCGAACGCCTTCCATTCTCCGTTTTCGTCATAGTCTGGCGAGTCTTGAAGATAGAAATAATTATTTTTCACATTAATAATTCCACCTTTAAGATTTAGGTCTGCATGTTCTTGGATGAACGCCTGCAACGCATTGGCTTTTTGACGAACATGCTCGTTGTCGGCGGTAAAACCAGCCTTGGTATCGTAAATGCCAATCGACCCGTCTTTATATTTAATAATGTAATCAGGATAAAATGCGCGACGAATACTACGCTGACGTTCATTTAGTTCGAAGTACGGAATAGCAAAGTAGCGTTCCATTTTTTCGCCATTCTTATACCACCATTCAATTTGAGAGCTCGCGTCAAGCATGTCTTCAAATTTATTTTCAGTGCCAGGAGCATTCTTTTTACGATAGTACTGCTCCATGGCGTTATTCGGAGACTTTGTGATGATGTAGTTTTCATTGAACTGATCAATTTCCGGAATACGAAAAGTTAGCTCTTCGAGTTCACGCGCGCGACGCTTCTTCATTTCTTCACGATAAACATCTTCATACGCATCGAGTGCCTTATCGAAAATCTGTGCAAATATTTCCTGATTTACTCTCGAACATGCAATTAGTTTTTGCACTTGCTCAATATCTATATTCGCCTTATGGAACCAGCCATATAACGTACCGCAAACCACAGATTTAGTACGAGCCCAGTTCTTAAATTGACCAGTAAAACCTTTCAAAACCGTATTAAAGATGCGCTCAATATTTGCGGCATCCATATTAACTTTGAGAGTTTCATACTCCGATACTTCGTAACTATCTAAGTTCTCAATAATTGCATCGGCAATGATTGGGGCAGTTAATTCAGAATCATCCAGTTCGAGCTTCTCGTCGATAAGATTATAGCGGTCTTCGCCAACAATCATGGAGTCGTCTGTACCAAAAGTTTGATCGAGTATATTATCAAGAATTGGCTTAAAGTCCGCGCGTAAATCGCCGTAATCCGTGCGATGAATAAAGACGCTTGGTAGAGAAACATTCGAAATGCCTTCCTTTCGATATGCGAACTGCATTTTGAGAAGGTTCTTCGCATCGGCATCGTCTGCGTCAATTTTTATATCCGGAAGATCCGTGTAAACATACGCTTTATTCAGCGCATCCTCAGCATAATGCTTTGCTTCTGGCATTCGTAGAATACGTCCAACAGTCTGAATACGGAAAGTCTCGGATTTTGTATCGCGAAGCATCGCCATAACCTGCGCACGCGGACAATCCCAACCAAGCGCGATGGCTTGTTTGAAAATTAAAACTTTAACTTGATTATTTAATTTCTCGATATTCTCCAAGTTCTGCTTATCGTCGGAAAGCCAAATTGCAAGTTCACCGTTCGAGTAGCGCAAGCCACGCTTTTCCAGAATATTCTCGATAATATCTTTGTCTTTTAAATCGAGCTCGGACATTGTCTCTTTTGAAGTATTTGGCAATTGAACTAAAAGAAGTGGATTAATGTTTAGTCCTAGTTTTTGATATTTTTTCGCCAGCTCTTCTCTTTTGTCCAATGCGGCATTAATTACAGCTTCGACTGAATTCGTAGCATCTGTGATACTCTTTGCGATTTCGTTATTGAGATAGATTTCCTTTTTAATAAGCTCACTATCTATTACGTCAGTAAAATCAACTTCCGTGATATGATAATCCCCGCCCATCGTGACGGCCTTTGGCGTGGCAGATATTTCGAGAACCAATTCCGGTTTAATAACTTCGTGAACCAAGGCCTGCGAGTTAGTACCATAGAAAGTCTGGTGACTTTCGTCGACGATTAATATAATACCTATACCTGCCGCACGAGTGGCGTCCAAGACGTCTTGAAGATTTTTGCCATCTTCGCCCTGGCGCACGGCTTTATTCGCCCATTCGCCGTCTTTGTCTTTTTTGAATAGTTTTTCCCAGTTTGTAAACAAAACTGTATTCCTGGTCAGTACGCCGGCGCTCATGGAATCAACATTTACTAATTGATATTCTGTCTCCGCCAGACGATCGGAAAGTTTCTTTAGCGATTGCTCATGAAGCTTGTTTGGTGCCGCCCAAATGATTGCGTACGGATGAGTTTCAAAGAAATCAGAAAGGTTGCGCAAAATCTCTGCCGCCATAATTGTTTTACCAGAACCTGTAGGACTTTTTAGTACGACTTGCGAAACTTTATCTGGAGATTTACCCTGCTCTTTTTTGATCAAGAAATCGCGAATATATTCAGCAGTTTCATTAATTGCCCCGTTTTGAAAATCTTTGAGAATCATAAGTCCTCCTTTTTCTGCTCTTCTACGATGTGCGCATAAGTCTTCAGTAAACCTTCCGGCATGGCGACGAATTCGATTTCGAAATCTGCGCCATAATCATCTTCAAATGCGTCACGACTATACGAAAATACATAGAGTTTGACCGGACGCTTTTCTTCGTTTCGTTCTTTGAGATCCGTAATAACTTCTTCAAGCAAAAATGGCTCAAATACTAAACCAACATATTTTTCGTTCGATTCGTAAATTGCGAAATCTTCGTTAACTTCAAGTTGCTTATACGCATTTTCTTTAACCTGGATAATGTCTTCCATGTACGCGGCCATATCCTGACGGTTCGCATCGATGCTAGGCTTCTTTTCGCGATGATTAATTTTGTAGTAACGGAGATTTGCCGGAATACCGTCAGAATATTTGCTACCATCCTGACGCTCGCCAGTAATGACGGTCTTGACGCGTGGGTAGGTAATATCTTCGGCAATTTTTACAGAATCGGGGCCTTTGTCGCCATTGTTTGTGCAAAGAATAAACTGACGATGACCGCCATCCTCTTTGTTTAGTTCGAGGACGGCTTGACCAGTTGTGCCGGAGCCAGCGAAGAAATCAAGGACTACGGAATCATGCTTTGGATATGAGCGCATAAAATCCTTTATGAGCGACACTGGCTTAGGATGCGGAAAGACTTCGTTTTTATTAAACACTTTTTCTAAATCTCTATTCCCCAAATCATTATTAACTATAAGAGAAGACAGATTTTCAGTCTCTACAGCATTTAAGTATCTTTTTAGGCCTGGTACTTTCGAATCGAAATAGATAAGATTATTCCGAATCTTCTCATCCATATCCTTCTTTTTGTAAAGCCAGCCACGTTTAGGTCTTGTGCAAATAGATCCAGTTTTTGGATTAATTAAATTATAAGTGTATTCAGGATTATTCCAAGCCGTCGAAGAAGGGTTCCCTAAGTCGCTCACCCTAAACACTTCATAGTTATCGTCTACATACTTATATTGCTTAGTCCCTCCGGAAATATTTGGGTCGTTTTTATATAACTCCCTTAATAGTTCTTGAGTGCGAGACGTCGAGAGTTTCTTCTCCTTACACTCCTCAATTATTTTCTTTATTTGGTTAAAAGATCCTTTCGTTTGCGAAAAATAGCTGTTATTTATAGCATCTTTAATCTTTACATATGTAACAATGTATTCTGTTTTTTGAGACACGGCTATAGAATTGTTGTTTCCGGAATTCTTAGCCCAAATAAAATCACAAACAAAGCTTTCTTTTCCGAATATTTCATCACATAGCATTATTAGTGATGCGTGTTCAATGTCATTGATTGATATCAATAATACACCATCGTCTTTCAATAAAATCCTTGCTAACCTCAGTCTTGGCTCCATAAAGCTGAGCCACTTACTGTGACGAAATTCGTCTTCGGAATCTACGTAATTATCGTTGTAAATGAAATCTTTATTGCCGGTATTGTATGGCGGATCAATATAAATCACGTCCACCTTACCAGCGTGCGTATAATTCAAAATCGATAGCGCCTCAAAATTATCACCTTCGATAATCAGATTTGTTGGTTCGCCCGGAGCGTCCTCTATGCGCTTATCGGTAACTTCTTCGAGGTATGGTTGTTGAGTTTCAAAATCCTCAATCACCTTTTCGGTCTTATGCTCCCAAACGAGGCCGTATTTTTTGTGCTTCTTTAAGCAATTAATTTCGGCGACTAATTCGTCGTGCGAAAAATTAGCATATTTATCAGATGTATCATTCACAATTGTAGGTTCCAATTACTCTTATGTTTGATAAAAAGTGCTGCGCTGCATTTAAATAAAAATTGCAGCCCCCAAGTCGCCGGCTGGAACCTACAATTTCGCGTTTTAGGCAAAAACTATAAGACCGACTCCTACGGGAGCTGCAATCAAAGTTTTTGCAACGCGAAAATACGTCAGCTAAAACGCGATATATTGTTAAATTGTAAGTTCCATCTTTATTATATCTGATTTTAAGGTGTTTGTGTGAAAAAATCTTAAGCTTATGCTTTTGTCGTTTGATAGTTATTGTGAAAATAAATCCTCTAGAAATATCGTACTAGATTTACGCAGAATAAAGCGTAATGAAAACTTATGTATACGCGAGATCCGAAACTACCTAAATAATTCACACATTATCGAAAAATATTGATAATCACAAAAGAAAGAAGCTTAATTGACATGAGAAAAAAGGGGTAGTATAGTGATTGTATGGGACGGGCCCAGTATTACAATGTACAGGGTGGCTGTCCTATTTTTTGTCGTCACTTGCTTTTCGGGTTTTAGACCATAATGTCCAGAATAAGAATCAGGTTTGTTTAGAGATGAAAAATAACCCTAGGGGTTATCTTTCATCAAAACCATATTGAGTGTAGTTTCTAGAACTGCGCTCGATAAGTATATTATATCAAAAGTATTGAACTTACGCTTTTACTTCTAGTTAATTAGGCATATTGTCTTTGAGGGTGCGTGTTTTGCCCTTTTGGATGTTTTAGCCATAAGCCATTGGAGGCCAGCTCGCTGGGGCTTCAATGAACGGTGATTCTAGATAGCTAGAGGTCCCGGAGGAAGTCTTTACATGAGCGTTCGGATTACCATCATGGGCGTGAGTGTGGAGTTTGGAATTCGGTTTCCGAAATTCAAAAAAATTCGTCGTTAAATAAATAACGACGAACCCAAAACACAGCGAGTGTAGTTTCTAGAACTGCGCTCGTTGCATATATTATACCAAATAATTGAACTCATGCTTTTATAAGTGAAATCTAAACATTAATATGTGAACGGGTTGTTTTGGCATCGCGTGAGGCTCGGAGAGAATTCTCGCTCGCAGGAGCCTCACTGAACGGTGATTCTAGATAGCTAGACGCTCCTGAGAAAGATTCAGATGTCACTCACTTTCAGGATTTGGATTGTGGAGTTGAGGTCCGAAATTCGCTTGGTGCGGAAGCCAAAAAAATAGTTAGCCGCTAGCGGCTAACCAAACCCAAACAGAGCGTAGTTTCTAGAGCTGCGCTCGTTGCATTAATTGTATCATATTACTCGACATTTACGCCTTTGCTAAACAGTTTCTTGCCACCGAAGTATAAGCCGATTATTAGCGCGAGATACAATGCATCGGTTACGGCAATGAGCGTGCGGTAGGTCGAGAAGCCGATCACTACATCCGCCGCATCGCCGAACATGGCTTTGACACTATCGTCGAACATGCCGATTGAGTAGATGATGGCGAGTAAAATACTTTGCAGAGCAAAATACAAGAAGATGCCAAGAATCACAGAACGGGCCATACGACCATTATTTGCGCGATGGCCAACGGTAAGGCTAAACATGCCAACATTCACAGCATAAACTACCTCCAAAACGGCCGTAACGAGTATTCCGAGCACGATAAATGTCATGTCGCCATCTTTGAAGACTGAACGGAAATATTCATACATGTCATTGTTCCAAAACGCGATAAAGAAACAGGCAATCACGACGGCGAGAGATAATACAATAGCGCAGAGTCCAGAAAGAACTTTGCTATCGTAGAGTGTATTCTTGCCTACTGGTAGCGTATGCGTCAAATATGCTTCGTCTTTATAGAAACTTTGGCGGAAACGTTCCCATATTCGTATTGCCGAATTAATGACAGCATTCGCGAAAGCTGCAATCGTAAAACCGCGCAAAATGCCAAAGACGAGGTCGCCAATTACGGAGCCGGTAAAATTACTGGCAATGCGAGTGAGAATAGAAAGAATGGTCGCAATCGCAAACATTATAACCATGTTACGGTTCATCCACAAAAAATCATACTTAATCAGCTTTTTTAGCATGGAACATCCTCCTAAATATTTCGTCGATTGATGCTTTTTCTTTACTGCGAAGTTTGTCGGCATCGCTAGTTAGCGCGATTTTCCCTTTCTCGATAAAGATTACTTCATCGAGAATGCGCTCAATGTCGGATATTAAATGCGTCGAAATAATGACGCTGGAACCTTCTTTGAAGTTAGACAAGATTGTATCGAGAATATAATCACGCGTGGCAGGGTCAACACCGCCCAGAGGCTCGTCCAAAATATATAGATCCGCGGCGCGCGACATTACTAAAATCAGCTGCAGTTTTTCTTGCATACCCTTAGACATTTTGGATAATTTCGAGTCTGCATCAAGGTCTAAATCTTCGAGCAATTTATATGCGCGATTCCGATCGAAGTCTTTGTAGAAATCTTCGAACATTTTAATCGCTTGGCTGACGCGCATATTTTTGTCCAAATATGTACGTTCAGGCAAATATGAAATGTGCGCCTTTGATTGGACGCCGATGGCCTTTCTTTTGAATAAAATCGTGCCGTCGGTTGGTGTGAGTAGATCGTTAATTAACTTTATTAGCGTTGTTTTGCCAGCGCCATTTTTGCCAAGCAGACCGTAAATTTTGCCGGGCTCGATTTTAAGACTTACATCGTCGAGTACGGTTTTACGGTCGAATGTTTTCGTAAGATGTTTGCATTCTAGCAAAGTCATCTGCCGCCTCCTATTTCTTGCAAGATGTTAATTGCTTCTTCGAAAGAAACGCCGATTCTTTTAGTGTCGGCAAGATAGGTTTTAGCCGCTGCAGTTGCGAGTTGCTTCTTGTATTTCGCAATCAGCTTTTGATCTTC
>JAEEGH010001366.1_pt1 | contig 71059 bp, 53 predicted proteins | sample 9134181 | NCBI WGS metagenome assembly JAEEGH01 (sample SAMN16246544, study PRJNA631951) | gut metagenome | biome: gut microbiome; feature: rumen; material: DP-attached | host: Bos | place: Iran: Karaj | collected 2018-10 | reverse complement strand
ACCCCCTCACCCCTCCGGCACCGAACGATTCCATTGTCATACCCGGCACACCCGGGTGGGGCGGCTGGCTTGGCAATGACTCCTTTCAGGTGCATTCCTATATTTTCCTGCTGAATATCAATCAGGACCCCCCCCGAATATCCTCCCTGCCGGATGTCCACTATTGCGCCATCCGCTGCGTGAAAGACTGAGCGAAGCTCGAGTTGGCGGCACTGGCAAGTGATAACGACAACTTGGACAACCTTAATTCGCAAAATTCGCCGACCAACTCGCCGACGGTGAATGTGCGGAACGTGCCCGCGGGCGTGTATCTGTTGCGCGTGAGGGATGCGGAGGGGAAGGACTATATGCGGAAGATCATGAAAAAATGAGAAAACCGAACCGAGCGAAGGAATATAATTCGTAATTTCGCGGCATCATATCCCCGGATTCTGTTCACGGGCCTCGCAGGGTTTAGGGGATATGGCGCGGGAAGTAAAATAGAGGTCCCCATAATAAAGCATACCATTATGAAAAAAATCATCACCTCAGCCCTTTTCCTGTTCGCCTTGCTCAATGCCCGCGGACAGTATATGTCCTTCTTCGGCGACAGCACGTGGGAGTATCATCAAGTTGTTGTAACACAGCCACCGGAGAATTATTTGGATTTTCCTCCTGAAAATCCCAGTCCGTTGAGTGTCTATTCCCACACCTGCTCATTTAGATTTAACAAAAACAATCACGCTTACAACAATCCAAACGAATACTTTGCACTGGGAAACGATACAGACTCCCTTGTTTGGGGAAGTACTAGTGCTATACATGAAGATACTGTGTATGGGCGTTTATACTCTGGGAGTGTTTTGATTTGCGACATGTCACTGGCAGAAGGAGATACCTTTTGTTTGGAAAACTATCTTGCCGATCACCATTTTATGTTAGTGGACAGTGTCCGTTTTGTAGCTGGACGAAAAATGATTTACCTGTCATTAATAGATCATTTAGACGACTATTTTTTCGGTACGATATATGCCAATCAACATGCGGATTATCCGCTTTCCATCTATTTTATTGAGGGTGTAGGACCATCATACGGAATCTACCCATGGGGATCTGGAATTATTCCGCCATACGGAGCACATCTGAACGAAGGTTATGATTATTTATCTTATTTACTGTGTTTGCATAAAGATGATTCATTAGTGTATTTGGCAGATGAAAGACTTGGTTGTGTCCAGACTTGCGTAGGCTTAAATAAACACCCCGACCTTTCAATGAACTTGTATCCCAACCCCGCCACACAGTATGTGGTGTTGGACATAAGCACGGGGGAGGAGATGGATGGCATGGTGGTGATTACGGACATGATGGGAAGACAATGCATCCAACAGAGAGCCAAAGGATCCAATATTCGAGTTTTGGTGGCGTATTTGCCTTCAGGAATGTATTTTTTGACATTTTCGGACGGGAAGAGAACGGCTACAAAAAAGTTTTTAAAGAAGTAGTCCTATGAAAAAGAAGTGTGTTTTTTTTGGTTTTATTATAACCATGTTGTTGCTAAATATTTATAAAAGCAATTGGCTATTTGCACAGAACGGATTTTCCAACTATATCACCATTTCCAATGGAGAATTTTATGATGGCAATAGTGTTTTCAAACCGCTCTGCATCAATTATATAGCAGACTATGCGCATTGTATTGCCAATGATTGTGGTGACTATTACATCGCACCGCATTTCAATTACAGTGAAACGCATGTATATCATCGACAGACAGAAATCAATGACAGTGTTTATGAATGGCGTCATTATGGGTATGGGGTAAATGGTATTTATGAAATGGACTCCGCAACAAAGAAACTGGACCATGATTTGAAGGTCATTGATTCGTTGGGCTTCAACGTGGTACGTATTGCCCCTGTGATTTACTGGAGAAATGACAGCCTGCGAGTTCCAACAAGGTCATACGCCAGGTATTTCGAACTCACCGATACCCTTGTTGCGAGATGCGCCCGGCACGGCCTCCGGGTCATCTTAGTGCTGAGCGACGACACAAACACCTATAAACAGTTCGACCAGTACTGCGTCTATTTAGACAGCGTGACCCGCCACTACAGCACAAATAAAACCGTAATGGCCTACGTGGTCTATATGGAGCCGGGATATAAATGGAAAACGAGTCCTGATTATAACAATGACAAATTAATGATTTCCAACTGGTCAAGGAAATGGTATTATATAATTAAGCGGAACGCCCCCCATCAGTTAGTCACATACGGCATGGACGGCCTTAACAATGTGCTATTTTGGGATCCCTCTGCCTTAACCTACGACTTCCTGTCTGTGCACTTTTATGGCTCGTCCGATAATCCTATCATCTCATCCATTTCTGTTGCAGCCTATTTCAAATGGATGAATGACAACATGGTGGATGTTTGGGTTTTAGGAGAAACCGGTTTCAGCGGAACGACCGACACCTGCAATGCAGAATCTCAGGTAGGTACAGAAATAGCACAATATCATTATGCCAATCGCACCATGCAGAAATCGTTGGATTGTGGATGCAAAGGCTATGCCTGGTGGCAGTATCAAGAAGTTAAGTGGGGAAATTGCCGTTCGGATCATTACGGAATCGTCAAGCATTATCCAAATGAAGATCTTAAAACGGTACATTCGCTTTTTCCCGAATACTCTTCCAGAGAACCACGACCTCAATGCGATTACCCTCCCTATTATTACAATATTCCAAACCATAAACGCCTCAATATCAGTGGGACGGTAAAAGACGAGAGTTCCAATCCGATAAAAGACGCTCTTGTGATAGCGTGGTCAAATACCTATAAAACCGAGTATTCCACATTTACTGACAGCCAAGGGAATTATTCCATATATACGCCTTTAGATACGACTCTTCTTGAAGTCCGGATTTCACATTATGGATACACTGATGTTCGGTTTTTTACAAGGCATCCTATCCCTGATACTACGACTCTTACCCACATCAACTACAACAGGTGGAAGAAAAACTGGACGAATATCAATTACCCCAAAGCGGGCGACACCGTATTGATAAACAGCACGGACTGTGTCGTTGTCGGGAATTTCTGTGGCGATGAGGCGCAGGAACTACTGGTGGTGAAATACTCCACTAGCACAGCTGTTCTGTACCGGTTCCACACCGACCATTGGGAGAAAATCTGGGCAGGTCCATTAGGGAACTGGAATATAGGCTTTAATGACAAATTCTTCGCGGGCGATTATAACGGGGACGGATACGACGAATTGTTGTGCGTGCAAAACAACCCGAATGGATGGGCATCCATCTTTCACTATGGGACATTAAATTGGAAAAATCCATGGGTATGCATTTGGACTAATCAAGGAAATGGACAAATCGGAAACTGGAGCTATGCCTCAGGTGATGTTATCCTGCCTGGACATTTCAATGACACCAACTATTGCTCCTTGCTGTTTATACGAAATTCATTTCGTCCCACTTCATGCTGTCAGCGATTGTCTTCCAATTCTTGGGTAACGGTTTGGCAACCCTCCTTTTATATCGGACCGCCTCCGGCCGGAGTAGAGAGTCCGACAAGATATGATAAATATAATGTTGGAGACTTTAATGGCGACGGCATTGACGAACTGTTTTGTACACAAGTAACAAACGGGACATCAGACATGATGAAAGTACTGAAACTCGACACTACTTGGAGCACGCTTTGGACCAACAACGGAATTAGCAGTGGTGTAGGAATTTATCCATATCGTGCCAATCTGCACGTCGGCAATTTTGATGCGGATCAGGCGGACGAGCTCTTGGGAGTCGGAACGTGGGCGACCAAGTTCGACCTCAACTCCTCTAACCAGTGGGACTGGTCGTGGAGCACCTACGAATCGGGACGGCTCTCCGATTGGTCAGTGAACCCGAATCATCGGATCTTTTTCCTAAAAACCATGACAGACGTGCCAGACTACTTGTTTGTGGCTCGGGGGAATCCAAGTAATGACTTCAAATTCGACGGCTATTCGTATGATCCGTGATGGTGTTGGATTATGACATGGAACTTCTGCGCGTGAGGGATGCGGAGGGGAAGGAATATATGCGGAAGATCGTGAAGAAATGAGAAACCGAACCGAGCGAAGGAATTAAATCCGTAATTTCGCGGCGTTGTTTGCTTATCTTAATGTTTAACGGACTTCGCCCAAAGGTCGGCAGCAGCGCGAAGAAGTAAAAAACAGAGGTCCCCTGAATCAAAAAAACAACAGATATGAAAAGATACGCCATTACATTTTTGATTTTCAGCGCGTTTGCGGGAGCGTCTGCGCAGAATTACTCACAAACTTTTGACGGAGGATTCCAACATGTGGACCTCAGCCATACTTCAACGGGGTTATTTTATGAGCCAGGGATCCTTTCTGAATGCACACACCAACACTCTTCTTTGGTAAAACAAACTCATTCAAGCGATACTGACAAAGCCGATTCTGTTAATAGTCATAGTATAGGGATAAATGTTGGATGGCTCAACGGTGTTTCATTAAAGTTTCATCTAAAGAAGAATGTTTATTTGCAAACAGATTTAGGTCTGTTCTATTCAGCTAACCCATTGTATTTCATCCATGATGTTTTTGGCCCATTCCTATATCTTGGTTATGGGGGGCAAGTGTGTATTCTCTATGAAAGTAATTTTCCAATGAAACCGAATGTGTCGTGGATAACAGGAATAGGCATGAGTTTCTTTAAAAGCATAGATTCTTACCCTGATAGCCCTGCATTCAAATCTGGTATTAGTGCTGTCTTGGGGATAGAATGGAAGTTTAAGATTCCTTTATCCATACGGCTGGATACACGTCAGGGGTATGGGGTGTTATTTGCCCCTGTTCGAAATCCCAAAACCAAAAGTGTTTCGTCAGTTGATTGCCCATGGCATTTTTTTGATTACGCGTTTGTACTATCTTTCTATTATCATTTCAGCAAAAAAAACAATTAAGAAAATGATGGGAATTCTTCCTACAGAAAATTATTCTGTTGTGCTTGGGATATTGCATGCCGACTTCAACACTTTTGACACAGCCGCTACAAATAATATTCACATAAAGTGTATCTTTGCCAAAGAATTTTAACCAAAAAAAAAATAACAAAACAATGAAAAAGAGAGCAACACTTTTGTTTTTAAGCCTGCTGTTGGCGGGCGCCACGGGTGCGTTGCGGGCGCAGGACCTGTACCATCCCATCACCGACGGCTGCTCGTGGTCGGTGAGCAACGAGAAGTACATGACAGCCGGCGACACCGTGCTGGACGGGAAAACCTACCTGAAGCTCTACCGCCAGGTCGGCAGCCAGCCTTTCGAGTTCAACCTGCAGGATGCGGAGTTCTTCGCCGCCATCCGCGATGACTCGGCGGAAAGAAAAGTGTATGCCTACCTGCCGGCAGGGACATGGATACGAGACCTAAATGATTTCTCGGAAACAAGAACAGAAAACGCCATGGAGGTTTTGGTCTATGACTTTTCTTTGAATATCGGAGACACCGTGAATCATTATGTGATAGGTGAGTATGTTGTAAAATCGGCTGCTGTTCGCGTGGCGGCCACAAGTGTCAACGTTGGATGGAGTGGTTACTCTTCTATAACGCATCAATATTCGGAGGAGGACTCTGTTGTCGTGCTGTCCGACAATTCAACCCGGAATATGGTGTTTTTACATGGAATTTACCAAACTGCGAAAAACAATGTATGGATAGATGGTGTTGGCAGTATCCGCGGGTTTGACGAAGGACCTCAGATAGCTTGGTCGGATTATGGTCTAAGGACTCTTTTGTGTTTTTCAGACAACTTAGATGCCACTTTTCAAACAGAATTCGATTTCGACAATGCATCCGGCGACTGCTTCAACAACGGTTTCGGCGGGGATGTTCCGGAAAACAGCACTTCGAAAGTGAACATTTACCCAAACCCCGCCATGCAGTATGTGGTGCTGGAAAAGGGCACCGGGGAGAAGATGCACGGTTCGGTGGTGATTACGGATGTGCTGGGAAGGCAGTGCCTCCAACAAAGGGCAGAAGGGGCAAAATGCCAAATTGAGCTATCTGATTTGCCAGTTGGAATGTATTTTCTGACCTATTCGGACGGAGAGAGGACGGTTACGAGAAAATTCATGAAAAAGTAGAACAATGAACATAGAATCACACACAAATTAATGCCATTATGAAAAAAGTCATCGCCTCAACAGTTCTCCTTTTTGCCCTGCTCAGTGCGCACGGGCAGTACATGTCCTACTTCGGCGACAGCACGTGGGAGTATCACGTGACTTATATCACCCAGCCGCCGGAGGATTATCTGAACTACCCACCGGAAGAACCGAACCTGTTGGGGGTGTATTGCAGAACGCTTATTTACAAGTATACCAAGGACGCTTATACCTCAGAATATGGTTACTATTACAGCGTTCCTCTCCATGGGGGTAACTATGACTGGGTATTACAAGAGGATGCCCCATTGTCGGAAGATACTGTGAATGGTCGCTTGTATGTAGGTTCTATAGGAGGTTATCTGATTTGCGACATGTCCTTATCAGAAGGGGACACATTTATTTATGAAGGCATGTGTGATTTGTTTTATAATGGCGTGTATGCAAAAGACCTAAACACTAAAGAATGGATACAGCTTGATACAATACGTTTTACGATGATAGTGGATAGTGTAAGGTATATTTCGGACAAAAAAACAATATATCTTTCATTGCTTGATCACTTGGATGACTACTTCTTCGGTACAGGAAATGAAGGCAGGTTGTCTGATTACCATCTCTCCATTCGTTTTATTGAAGGCATAGGACCCACTTACGGAATAATGTCAACAGGTTGTATGTTTCCGTATGCTGACTCTCTTGGGAACTTGGCTGGAAGATTTAAATATTTTGATCCATGGCTAAGCCTTTTGCAATGTATGTACAAAGATGACACTTTGGTTTATTTGGTACATGAGGGGATGGGATGCAATCAAACATGCGTGGGGATAAAGGAACACCCACAATTGATTATGAATCTCTATCCTAACCCCGCCACACAGTATGTGGTATTGGACTTGAGTACTGGCAATGAAATGTCTGGAGATGTGATGGTCACGGATATACTGGGAAAGCGATGTCTCCAACAGAAGGTTGAGGGAGTCAGCGTTCATATTTCGATAACGGATTTACCCACTGGAATGTATTTTCTGACCTATTCGGACGGAGAGAGGACGGTTACGAGGAAGTTTTTAAAGAGATAAGCCATGGAAAAGAAATGTTTTATTTTCGGTTTTTTGGTTGCAGACGGGTGGTAGAGACGCGCCATGGCACGTCTCTACAGGGCGGAACCGCCACGGTCAACCTGCGGAACGTCCCTGCGGGCGTGTACCTTCTGCGCGTGAGGGACGCGGAGGGGAAGGAATATATGCGGAAAATCGTGAAAAAATGAGAAACCGAACCGAGCAAAGGAATATAATCCGTAATTTCGCGGCGTCATATCCCCGGATTCTGTTAACGGGCCTCGCTGGGTTTGGAGGTGTGGCGCGGAAATAGTGAAGAGAGAGGCCAACTTAATTGTTATGAGAAAAATTCTATTATTAGTTTCTTTAGCTTTGTCAGGGCTTCAGGTGACTTTCGGACAAGTAATCATCGCCAACACGTATGTTGTAAATACGAATATTAACGACACCATAGTTGGAGAGTATATTTCAGGGTCTGTCACGTATAATCCTGAAACAAGAACTCTTACGTTGGAAAATGCTACCATCGTCGAAAGGGCTCCCCAACCTATGGAAGTTTCGGACGGGGTTCTAGTTTTCGCGGGCACGACGTACAGTAACAGATTGGACACTATTAATGTCAAGCTTTTGGGGGAGAACGTGTTGGTAGCCCACTCACCTATAGGACGGGGCATTACGGGATTATACTGCACACAAATCAATATTCTCGGTCCGGGAAGTTTGATTGTTAACGGTTTTCCTGGGATAGCATTGGAATATGCTCAGGAACTGACCATACAGGAGGGTGCCACCGTGAGATTTCCCCAACCGACGGCCACGGGATTCGAATACTTTAGAATTGTCTCATACTACGAGAGAACACCCGTCCGTATTGATTCAAGCACTTTCATTTGTGAAACCGGAATCCCCTTTAAGGACATCGCCGACCTGCAGCTCTCCCGTTGTCACATCGCCGTTCCTGAAAATGCATACTTTAACGAGCCGACCGGGACGGTATTGAATGCCGACAACACTCCGGTGACCGGCTTTTTCTCCATTGTTCCCGGCAGCGGCACCGCTGTGCCGCAATATTCGGATGGAAACAACTTGATGTTGTACCCGAACCCAGCAAAGGGGGTCGTCCATGTACAATGGGAAATGGACAATGCGCAATGGGATGGCGCAACCGTGGAGGTGTTGGATATGTATGGCAAACGACTGCAAACTGTCCGTGTTTTCTCCGAAATCACCACCCTCGATGTGTCCAATCTTGCCAATGGCATGTATTTCGTGCGCGTAACGAAGGGCGCGGACGCTGTGAGCAAACTGTTCGTAAAAGAATAGGATCACGACGCAGTCGGCCTCGAAACTCACTCGGACACCTGCTGGGCGGTGTAGAACCGGAAATACTCCCCTCCCCTCGCCATCAGCTCGTCGTGCGTGCCCATCTCTTCTATGCAACCGTTCTTGAGGAAAATAATCTTGTCGGCGAACCGTATCGTGCTGAGACGGTGGGCGATAATGATGCCCGTATGCTGTTTGATGTAAGGCAACAGCGCCTCCTGGAAAAGACGCTCCGACTCGTTGTCCAACGCGGAAGTAGCTTCGTCGAGGATGAAGATCTGCGGGTTCTTGAGGATGGCACGGGCGATGCTCACACGCTGCCGCTGCCCGCCGGAAAGACGCATCCCCCGGTTGCCGACCCGCGTCTGATACCCGTCCTCCAAATCCATGATGAAGTCGTGCGCCTGCGCAATCTTTGCCGCAGCCTCCACCTGCTCCATGGTGACCCCCTCCACCCCGATGGTGAGGTTATGGTATATCGTGTCGTCGAACAGGAAAACATCCTGATTCACAATGCCGAACAAACTTCGCAAGTCGGAGAGCGCACAATGGTTGTGCGGAACCCCGTCAATCCGGATCTCCCCGAAACGAATGTCGTAGAACCGGCATAACAAGTCCACCAACGTGGATTTACCGCTTCCCGACGGCCCCACCACCGCCACCGTCTCCCCTTTCCGCAACGTGAAACGGACATGCTTCAAAACCTCGCAATCCTCCGCTTCCTCAACCTGTGGGTTATAGGAGAAACTGACATCGTCAACTTCAATAACATCCTTGAAATCCGTGATATGTTTCGGATTTTCAATGTCCTTGATTCGTTCGTCGGCATCCATCACCTCGTAAATCCGGGCGGCTGCGCTCATCCCCTTCCGCATCTGGTAATACGTGGTGGCCAACGACTTCGCAGGCGGGATCATGCGGGCGAAGACCACAAAGTAGAGCATGAACATGGGCCCCTTCGAGGCAAAACTCTCCGGAAAAGCCACCAACCCAATCAACGAGATGGCCAACGCCGCGAAAATACACAAAAACTCTATCAATGGAGATCCTAACTCCTTGATCCTGAATATTTTCTTGTTCAACCGATAAAACTGGAAATTCTCCTTCTGGAACTGTCCGGACACGTAGTCTTGCGCGTTGTAGCCTTTGATGATACGCAACCCATCGACCGCCTCCTCGAAATAGGAGGTCATCCGACCCAAAAGCCCTTGCGATTTCAACGAATAGTTGCGGATGTTCTTGCCGATCAGCGACAAAATCACTGCCATCAAGGGCAAAATGAGCAGCGTCACCAAAGTGAGTTTCGTGCTGATGGCAAAGAGCGTGATGAGATAAGCCACCATCAGGAACGGATCACGGCAAAGCGTTAACAATGAGGAAATTACAGTCCATTCCACCTCCAGCACGTCAGCGCCCATCCGACTCACGATGTCGCCGGAACGTTGTTCGGAATAGAACGACAGTGGCAGCCGGACCAACTTGCGGTAAAAACTGTCGCGGATGTTGGAGAGGATGCCGGAACGGATGTGCGAGAGCCAATACATGCCCGCATACCGGCAAAGATTGGAAAGCAGCGAGAGCAGAATCATGACGCCCGCGATGAAAATCAGGGCGGAACCCTGTCCGTGGCGCTCGATGACCACCCCCATCCCATAGTAAAAACTGTCGATGACGTACTGCGGCGAAAAGGAGAACGCCGGCCTCACGGTCACGGGATCCACCTGCTGGAAAAGCACCTGCAGGAACGGCACCAGCAACGTGAGCGTGAAGATGGAAAAGAACGCATACAGCAACTGCACCAAAAGAATGAGTGCGATTTGCAACTTGTAGTTTTTCAGATACTTAAATATTCTACCAAGATATTCCATGCCTTTTCCAAATCATCGGCAAAGGTACATTTTTTTCAGGTTAAACTTTTTCCCGATTCAGAGGTTCTCTCTTTCGGCTGAAATATGTATTTTTGCCGTCAATTTTAAAACGATGAGAAAGACCATTCTTTTGATTGTAATATTGATTTCAGCATGGGTGGGACGCGCCAGTTATCTGCTGATACCCATGGACTTGTCGCAGAGCAACCACCTGAAGGCATACGGCATCGCCTACTTTGCCGTCGCGCACGGGGTGGACATGAGCTGGCTGCTGAACTACCGGGGCGGCAGCTTCATGTGCCCCTACAACAGTGTCTTAGAGGACGAATGTGTGGTGCGCGGGGTCTCCTACGAGGTCATCGCCGACATGCAGGCCACGCAGATCCTGAACGAAATCGCGGTGGTGGAGAACAACATGAACGAGATTCGCCTCACCAAAGAACCGAAAATCGCCGTCTATTCCCCGAAAAACAAGCTCCCGTGGGACGATGCGGTGACGTTAGTGCTCACCTACGCCGAGATCCCCTACACGGTGATCTACGACGAGGAGGTGATCAAAGGCGAGCTGCCGAAATACGACTGGCTGCACCTGCACCACGAGGATTTCACCGGCCAGTACGGGAAATTCTGGGGCAGCCAACGCAACACCAAGTGGTACCAGGACGATGTGAAGGAAAACGAGGAACGCGCCGCACAGCTGGGCTTCGCCAAGGTGTCGCAAATGAAACTCGCCGTGGCCAAAGGCATCCGTGACTTCGTGGCCGGCGGCGGCTACCTCTTCGCCATGTGCTCCGGCCCCGACAGCTACGACATCGCCCTCGCCGCCGACGGAATCGACATCTGCGAGACCATGTTCGACGGCGACCCGATGGACCCGCAGGCCCAAAGCAAACTCAACTACGACAACTGCTTCGCATTCACCAATTTCCGGATTGAAACCAACCCCTACGTCTATGAGGTCTCCGACATCGATGTCAGCCCCACGCTGCACATCTCCAACAAGTCCAACGACTACTTCACGCTGTTCGAGTTTTCCGCCAAATGGGATCCCGTGCCCACTATGCTGTGCCAGAACCACTTGCAGGTGATTCCCGGCTTCATGGGACAAACCACGGCGTTCCGCAAGGAACTTATCAAGCCGACGGTGACCATCATGGGAGAATGCGCCTTCTTCAACGAGGCTCGCTACATCCACGGCGAATACGGCAAGGGCACCTGGACGTTCTATTCCGGCCACGACCCCGAGGACTACCAGCATTTGGTCAACGACCCGCCCACAGACCTCAACCTGTTCCCGAACTCCGCCGGTTACCGCCTGATACTCAACAACGTACTCTTCCCCGCCGCCAAAAAACAGCAACAAAAAACGTAGTTTTTTGTTGCCAAAGCCAACAGCTAACAGCTAACAGCTAACAGCCAACAGCTAAACCAACGGTAACATATTGTATATAAGCTCCACGACCTTCGGGCCAGCCTTGGCGGCAGCGGCCAGCACCTCTTCGTGCGAAGCCTCCTCCACCCTGCCCACAATGCCCAAGTCGGTGACAACGGAGAGCGCGAAAACCTCCATGCCGAGATAACGCGCCATAATCGCCTCCGGCACAGTGGACATTCCCACCGTGTCGGCACCCAAAATGTAATACATCTTGTACTCCGCCGGCGTCTCGAAACAAGGACCCGTAACCCCGATATAGACGCCCTCCTGCACGTGGATGTCCAACTTCTCAGCCGTCTGGTGCGCCAATTTCAGCAACCGTTGCGAATAAGCCTCGCTCATGTTCGGGAAACGGGGGCCGAGCGTGTCGTCGTTCGGACCTAACAACGGATTGTTGCCGAACATGTTGATGTGGTCGCGGATCAACATGATGTCGCCCACCTTGAATGTGGGGTTCATGCCACCCGCCGCGTTGGACAGGATGACGGTCTTCACCCCGATGCCCGGCAAAATCTGCTGCGGATAGGTCACCACGTCCATCGGATAGCCCTCGTAGTAATGGAAACGCCCGTTGAAAACGACCACTTCCACCCCGTTCAGGCGACCGAAAATCATCGTGCCTTTGTGTCCTTGCACAGTGGAAACCGGAAAGTTCGGGATCTCCTTGTAGGGGATTTCATCCACAATTTCGATTTTTTCGGTCAGCCCACCCAGGCCAGAACCTAACACGATGGCGATTTTGGGGTTTATGGTTTTACGGCTGTTCAGATATTCAACCGTTTGCGCAATCTTGATTCTTTTTTCCTCGAACATGGTCTTTCAACATTTGATTAAACATATCCCGCTGTGTGTCAGCAAGAAATTCAATTTCCACCGGAAGCACAAAAACGGGAAGCAAAGATACAATATTTCTGATTTGGTCGGATTGCAACCGCATCCAATCTTTTTCGGTGGTGACCAGCACGCAACGATTACCCGTGTTGTTAAAATGCTGATCGTAAATGGATTGTATTTCTTTTTCCGTAAAATCGTGATGGTCGGGAAAAGCATGATGCCCCTCAACGCGGTACAATTTCCCCAAATGTTCGAGCATTGGCTTGGGGTGTGCAATGCCGGTCAAAACGACGACATCCCGCACCGTTTCAGGCTCCAGATGCCGAGCCGCCGCCGTGACGGGCGTCAACGCCTCATAGCGGAATCGCGTGAAAAAGAGCTGCTGATGCGGCTTCAAACGGAGCCGCTTCCGCCACGTGGATTCGTCCACGACAGCGTTTTCCGGGACTTTCGTCACGACCACCATATCGGCAAACCGCGAGGCATACGGGAACTCGCGCAAGCGGCCCGCAGGCATCGGCATGTCCGGACGAAACGGCCGACCATACTCCGTCAGCAGAATATGAAACGTCGGACGGAAACGGAGATGCTGATAGGCATCGTCGAGGACAATCACCTCTGTTTCAGGATTTTCAGCGAGTAGATTGCGTACACCCTTGCAACGGTCACCATCCACCGCCAAAGGAATGTCCGGATAACGCAGATGGGTCATAAATGGCTCATCCCCAAATGTTTCCGCATTCCGACTTTGAGGATCGGTCTGTAACACAGAGTGATAGCCCTTGGATTTCCGGCCGTACCCGCGACTCAACATCGCCACATGGAATTCCGGTTTCAATAAGTTGATAACATATTGGGTATGAGGTGTTTTCCCCGTTCCGCCCACGGCCAAGTTGCCGATGTCAATGGCGGGAACGGGCGACTCATCGCTTCGCAATATCCCTTTTCGGTACAAAAGCCTCCGAATCGCGGCAACGACACCGAAAATCAGCGCGAACGGGACGAGCAGCAGTCCTATTATGAGTTTAAATGGCATTGTCGGAAGTTTCGCTGCGTTTGGCCGCCTCCCGCTCCTCGCGCCGTTTGCGCGCCGCCTCTTCCACCTCGTTCTCGTAAGCCTCGTAGCGGGTGATGATTTTGGTCACCAAATGATGGCGAACCACGTCTTTGTTATCCATATAGATGAAATCTATCCCCTTGACACCGCGCAAGATACGGTCGGCGAGAATAAGTCCCGACTGTTGGTTTTTGGGCAGGTCGATCTGGGTGATGTCGCCGGTGATGAAGAATTTGGCGTTCTTGCCCATACGGGTGAGGAACATCTTGAGCTGCGAGGAGGTGGCGTTCTGCGCCTCATCGAGGATGACATAGGCGTTGTCGAGCGTGCGTCCGCGCATGAAGGCCAACGGCGCGATTTCAATCACCTTGTCTTCCATCAACGCCATCAGTTTTTGCATGGGCATCATGTCCCAAAGCGCGTCGTAAAGCGGCTGGAGGTAAGGATCGAGCTTGTCGCGGAGGTCACCAGGCAGAAAACCGAGGTTCTCGCCGGCCTCCACGGCTGGACGGGTAAGGATGATGCGCTTTATCTGCTTGTTTTTCAAAGCTTTGACAGCAAGTGCCACGGCCGTGTACGTTTTTCCGGTACCCGCGGGACCCACCACAAAGACCATGTCGTTCTTCTCGGCGCTCTCCACCAAACGCTTCTGGTTCGGCGTGATGGCCTTGATGATTTTGCCTTCGCGCCCGTGAACGATGACGTTGGCGTCCGCCTGGTTGAGCGCGTAAAAGCTGTCGTCCTCCATGGCGGTGATATTGATGATGTCCGTCTCGGTGAGCTTGCCGAATTGTTCTATATGCTTCTCCAACAATGAGATACGGTTTTCAAATTCCTGGACATCGTCATCGGTGCCGGAAACCTTCATCTCATTGCCCCTGACCATAATCTTCAACTTCGGGAAGATGTGCGTCAGCATAACAACATTATTGTTCTGTGGTCCAAGCAGTTCTACTGCATATTCCGGATTCAGTTCTATAATTTTATCCATGGATGATTATTCGATTGCAAGATAATTGATTGGGTTAATAGGGAAGCCGTTATACCAAAGTTCGAAGTGCAGGTGCGGAGAGCCGCCTTCACTCGACCGGCGGTTTCCGGCCGTGGCGATGGGCATTCCGGCCGTCACACGCGCCCCCACGCCCTTCAGCAGAGCGGCATTGTGTTTGTAGATGGATATCATGTTTCCCGGGTGTTGGACGATGAGGGTGTATCCGTCCGAGGCTGTATAATTGGCGGCAATCACGACCCCGTCGGCCACACAGGTGACGGTTTTGTTGTCGGTCGTGGCGATGTCAATGCCGTAATGGTTCTGCGAGGCGTCGAACAACCGGGTCACGGCACCCACGGCAGGCGGGTAAATGGATATGCTGGTGATCTTGGCTTGCGCGATATTGGGCACGCCTGCCGCATTCGACGAGCTGTTTTCCCCGATACGGCCCAGAATCATCTCCGTTTCCTCGATAATCTCATGCACGCGCTCGGCACGGCCCTCCACACGCTCCACAGGATGCACGTCGGGAGTCATCTGCGCCTCGTCATCCTCATATATCGCTCCGTCGTTCCCCTCCAACATCCCCGTGAAATTATCGATAAACTGTTGGTTGACGGCGAGCTGGCGTTCCAGTGAATCCACCCGCGCAGCCGTCTGCTTGTACAATTTGTAGTCTTTCTGGTCCGTGTAACCCGGGATATAGACCCTCAGCGGAGTCAACGCGATGAGGATGGTGGTGAGCACAATGATGACAAATGCGGCCAAAATGGCGACCACCACCACCTTTTGGATGGTGATTCTGCGAATGACAAAGCTCTGTTCGTGCGTTTCCTCGTTGGAGAAAACCAGCCTGTAACGCGTCTTCCACTCGCTAACGATGATGTTCCATACCTTCTTTATCTTGTCAAACTTGCTCATTTCCGCTTTTACTCCCAATTTGGGGCGCAAAAGTAGCAAAAAAAGCGAATAACCCGTATTTCTGATTCAAAATATAATTCAATTCTTTCTTATCCTCCTGATAAACAGATATTTACATTTTTCAAACGTAAAATTTTGCACGGAAGACGCACCTATAAAGATTTTTAACACACTGATAGTTAGATTGTTGACTTGATTTTTGGATAAAAAATTGAAGTTAGTGTAATTTTTTATGGCCTATTGTAAAGAAATAATCGTATTTTTGCTGCCCGAAAAAATAAATAAAGAGAAGCATTATGAACGAAAGAGACAACAACGTTAGTTTTTTCAGATTTGAGGATTTGCGAATCTATGCAAAAGCCATGGATTACATTGTATGGTTATACCAACAACTTCCTTCCGGCGAGCTTTCGACAAACAGAAAGTTTATGCAAAAGTCATTCTTGAAATCCGCACAAGATATCGCATTGAACACGGCAGAGGGCTCCTCCCGCAATAGAACACAATTTCTGTACTATTTGAAAATGGCTAAAAGTTCCGTGAGAGAATGCGTGGTGCATACGGAAATCGCAGCCCGCTCTGGCATCATCACTGAAGAAGCCAAGGAACATTCCCGCACCGAACTGATGGAATTGACCAAGATGATCGGTTCCCTGATCGCCTCCCTGCAACGTTCCTCCATGGGCATGACCCACACCGGAAGACCCATGGACGAGTCCGACGACCTCAGCATCCCTGAGCCCGATGACTTCGACGAGATGATCTAATCTGTCACAAGCAACTAACACATTATGATTTTAAGACACACAAAAAGGATATCTTTTTAGATGTCCTTTTTTATTTTTTTAGTCAAATTTTACACAAAAACCCCGTTTCAATGAAATCCAAACAACTCATCCTGATCTTGTTCTTGATTCCCGCACTGTTGTCGGCCAAAACGCTGACAAAAAACGAACTCAAAACCCTGGGTACTCGCGCTTTTCACCAAAAAGCCGAATCAATTTGCCCGGCAGCGGCCAACTATCAGTTGAAAGATTGCGACTTCCTGACAGAAAACGGCTCTGTCAGCATAGCTGTGCTGCATTTCGAACACGGATTTCTGGTCATGTCGGCCGAAGACGCTGTCATGCCGGTTCTGGCGTATGATTTCGTCAACGACCTGGACTTAAACAACATCGCCCCTGCCACGGAGCAGTTCCTGTCCCAGTACCGCCAGGAAATCGCCGCCGCCCGGCAGCTCAACGCCGTCCCGAGCGAGCGCGTGCGGAACGCCTGGGAAGAACTCCGCCAGCCTACCCGCGCCACCACGACGACAACCGTGGTCGCCCCGCTGATCAAGTCAACCTGGAACCAAACCAAATACTACAACTTCTACTCCCCGAAAGACGAGGAATCACCCGCAGGCTATGACGGCAGAACACCGAACGGCTGCGTCGCCGTCGCCATGGCGCAGATCATGTTCTACTACCGCTACCCGGCGACAGGCTCCAGCAGCCACACGAACTACACCGACTACGGCAGTTTCCATGTGAACTTCGCCCAACAGCAATACAATTATGACGCCATGGAGGACCAGCTCAACTTCTACAACAACGAGGTGGCCAAACTGATTTTCCACTGCGCCACATCGGTTGACATGCAATACGGCGCTGACGGGTCGGGGGCTTATTCCCAAGCCGTGCCCGGCGCTCTGTCCACCTACTTCAAATACAGCAATTCCGCTAACCACGAGAACAAAACCCACTCTTCGGATTCCGCGTGGCACGTGAAACTCAAGGCCGACCTTGACCTGAACCGGCCGATTTACTACTCGGGATACTCCGAGGACGGCGGTCACGCCTTCATCTGCGACGGTTACAACAGCGACGATCTCTTCCACTTCAACTTCGGATGGGGCGGCAGCGGCAACGGCTTCTACCTCACGGAGAGCGACAACAGCTCAGCCGTCGGCGGCTTCAGCGGCTGGCAATCCGCCATTTTCAGCATCCGTCCCCGAACCTCCAGCTACCCCACGTACTGCAACGACCGCAGCATCGACGCCACCAACGGCACCCTGGAAGACGGCAGCGGATACCTGAACTACCAAAACAACGCCCACTGCACCTACATCATCGCGCAAAAAAGCCAGTATTCCGTGGAAATCTCCCTGCAAAGCCTGTTTACGGAACACGAGCACGACTATCTGCGCTTCTGGAACGGCGACCCTTCCCAAGACAGCCTGTTGATGGAATTTTCCGGCACCATCACCAATCCCACAACCTACAACTTCAGCACCGACAGCCTCTTTATCACTTTTGATTCGGACGACTCCACGACCGCCCAAGGCTGGCGGCTGAGCTACTACGTCTTCAAGGAAGGCGTCGGATGCGGCACACAACTGAGCCACGACAACAACGGCACCATCACCGACAACAGCGGGGATTACAACTACCGCGACAATTCCAACTGCAACTGGATGTTGCGCCTGCACAATACGCCTTACATCTCTTTCAACTTTGAGGAGATGGACATCAGCCCTGAAGACTACCTGGAATTCTCAAACCTGAATTCCGGCGAGGTTTTAGCCACCTACACGGGCAACACCTTGCCTGAGCCCATCACATTCTACATCAGCAATGTCAGGGTCCGTTTTATTTCCGACAACTATCTGAACGCCGGAGGATTCCGCATCCAGTGGTCTTCCTCCCAAACCGGAATCGAGGATTTCCACTCCGGAATAAGCCTGTATCCCAACCCGGCCTCCAATATGCTCCACCTCACCATGCCCGAGGAAACTGAACAATGTGACATTATTATATATAATGTATCCGGCCAGGCGGTATTCTCCCAACAATATGACCATGCGGGGAACGCCATCGAAATCCCCGTCAGCCAACTCCCGAACGGCATCTACACGCTGCGTGCGGAAAGCAACGGGAACACCGTGCACAGAAAAATAGTGATCATGCATTAAACATAACGGTCAATGCGCCGTCTTACCAATAACTTTTAACCCAAAAACTTCGAAACAATGAAAAAGTTAATGTTAATGATGAGCATCTTCCTGTTGACCGGTTTAGTGTCCATGGAAGCCGTGGCCCAAACGCCCACCTCATCCAGAAGCTCCGCAGGCAGCAAAGCCACTGTCTCGGCAACTAAACAAAGCAGCCCGCCCGCCTCGAGCCAGGCCGCCCGCCAGATGCAAAAAGGCGACGCCCAGCTGAACAAGGCTAACTATAACTATCAGAGAGCACAGCAAAGTGCCACCAGCCGTCCGGCCACAACCACAACTCGTCCGACCACGACGACTTCTCGTCCGGCCTCCACGACTTCCCGTCCGACTACGACGACTTCTCGTCCGGCTACGACGACCTCTCGTCCGGCCTCCACGACGACTTCCCGCCCGGCCACCACGACGACCTCTCGTCCGGCCACGTCAGCCACAAGCACTTCTGCTCGTCCCACGACCAATGCAACGCCGGCCACAAGCGGCAGCCGCGTAAGCGGTGCGACCACGACTCCCGCGAGCAAGACTCCGGCCGCCAGCGCCACCTCTGCAAGACCTGCTTCCAACACTAACGTCAGCAGCGCACAGACCGCCAGCACCGCCGAAAAGAGAGGCTACACCGAACAAGGTCAGGCCACTCCTCAGCCGGTCACCGGTCCCCGCAACGATGGCAACAACAACAATGCCGGTGGCAGCAAGCCCGGAGGTTACGGTCCCGGACACGGCCCTGGACACGGTCCCGGAATGCCCCACACCCCCTACGTACACCCGAACCACCACAACTACCACGGTCACATGCATGTCCCTCACCACATCAGACCTGTCCACTACCACGGTGTCCCCTACTACTTCTACAACGGTGTCTATTGCCGCTACATCAATGGCTACTACGTCATCTGCCGTCCGCCCCTCGGAGCCGTCATCGCCTACAGCCTCTTCCACACCTGGAGACCTGTGATCGTGATCCACAACAATGTCAGCTACTACTACGACGATGGCACTTTTTACCTCCCCTACAAGAATAATTACCAAGTTGTAGCTCCTCCGATCGGTGCAAGAGTGGCAGAATTGCCCAGCAACTACGAAGAAATCATCCTTGACAACACCCTTTACTATCGCGTGGAAAACGTTTACTATAAGGCAGTTGTGATCAACGGATTTATATGGTACGAAGTAGTTTTTGTAAGTTAAAAGATTTTTTTTCAAAAAAGAGTGCGCGGTAAAGAAAAAATTGTATCTTTGCCGCGCATTTCGCTATTGCCCTGTTGTGTAATGGTAGCACCGCAGATTCTGGTTCTGTTTGTATGGGTTCGAATCCTATCGGGGCAACAAAAAATCTGAATCCGAAACCCGGATTCAGATTTTTTTTGCACTTTTGCAGCGTTAAACCAATATCGACCATTATGTTAGTATTAGGGATTGCCGGCGGCTCCGGCTCAGGAAAGACCTCCGTGGTGCAGAAAATCGTCAACCAGTTCCCGAAACACCACGTCAGCGTGTTGTCCCAGGACGCCTACTACCGCGACAACGGTGATTTGACGCAAGAAGAAAAGGAGAAAATCAATTTCGACCATCCCTCCGCCATCGAGTTCCCGCTGTTAGTGAACCACATCGAACAGCTGAAAGCGGGCAAGACCATCCCGATGCCCACCTACTCCTACGTGACCTGCAGGCGCGGCGAGGAGACCATCCCCGTGCACCCCGCGGAAGTCCTTATCGTGGAAGGCATCCTCATCTTCACCAACCCTGAACTCTGCGATATCCTCGACATCAAGGTGTTCGTGGACACAGACGCCGACGAACGGCTCATCCGCATCATCAGCCGCGACGTCATCGAACGCGGCCGCGGCCTCGACAAATCCATCCGCCACTACCGCAACTTCGTGAAACCCATGCACGAACTCTTCATCGAACCCACCAAACGGCTCGCCGACATCATCATCCCCGTGGGCGGCAACAACAACATCGGCATCGACATCCTCACCGCCAAAATCCGGGAAACACTAAACCACAAACTTTGACATTTGTCTGTAACCATGTAACTATTAAATCCGTAAACAAAAAAACACTATTTTTGTGGCTTGATTTGAAAAATAATGACGAAAATGAAAAATAGAATCTTATTCATCCTGCTAATATCTGTTATTCAGATAGTTATTGTCAGCAACAACATGGTTTCCGCACAGAAACTGAAACCCACGGAGGTGCCCTCCGATGTTGTCCAAACCCTTGACGAACAATATTCTTACGTGAAAGTGACCGGATGGATGAAAGACGGCGACAACTACATCGCCAACATCAAGGACGGCGCCACGAACGGGAAAGTCTTCATTGCCGGCGACGGAGAATGGATCCGCACGCTGTTCATGGTTCCCGTGAACGAACTCCCCTCCACGATAACCGAATACGTGAAGGAGAACTTCCCAGAATGGATCATCAGCGTGAGTGCGCTGGAGGAGCAAGAGGAGGTAAGCACGCACTACTACCTGGAAGTCAGGGAGGATGCTGTGGGTTCCAAACCGTCGCTGCTGACCTTCGCCAGCACCGGGCAAAACAAGTTGCTCACGCGTGAAGACCCGGAGGGATTCAAGGATCCCACGACAAAGCATCCCGACAAGATAGAGCAGGCCAAGGCTGCCGCCGCCGAGCGCCAGGCCGAGAAAGCCGAAGCCGCCAAACGCGAGGCCGAGGAGAAAGCCGCCGCTGAAAAAGCCGCCAAGGAGGCTGCCAAGAACGCTCCCAAGGAGACTGCCGCCAAACCGGCCGCACAGCCTAAACCCACCACCGCCTCCAACAAACCCGCAGCTGAACCCCAGCCGGAAAAAGAGGCCAAACCCAAAAAGGAGAAACCCGAACCCGTGGTGAAAGACGAACACGGCAACGTCGCCATCAAGGCCAGCTCCGTGCCCGATATCGTCTCCAAATCCCTGTTGAAGAAAGTGCTGCATCCCGCCGAGCTCAACTGGTTCCTGGTCGACAGCATGTACATCGCCCGCTGCCTCAACCAAGGCAAAAAAACCGCCGTCTATATCAACCCGAAAGGTGTCTGGGAAAAGACCCTCACCATCATGCCCGAAGAGTCTGTCTCCGGCCTGATGGCCAAGCACCTCAACGACTTCTACCCCGGCTGGCGTTTCAAGAGCGCCGTCAAGGAGCAACGCGCCGACAAAGACGACAAAATGATGGTGGAATTCTACGAAAAAGCCAACTACAAGGCCAAATTAGTCACCACCGTGTTTTTCGACAAGGCGGGCAAACTGATCCGCACCGTTGACCCTGACTACGAGTTAGGCGGCGGCGACAAGAAAGAGAGCGCCGAAGACGACGCCCTGAACAAATACTACGAAAAGATGAACATGGAGCTTGACAACGACGATGCGGCCAGCGTGCCCGAGAACGTGAAAGCCGCCTTCAAACTGAAATACCCGAAGGTGAACAACGTGGAATGGACCGACGACGGCTACATGAACTACCGCGCCATGTTCTACACCACCCGCGGCAAAGAGTTCTGTGTTTACAACAGCTACGGCGAACTCACCGAGACCTGGCTCATGGGCAAAAACGAGAGCCTCTCCGCCACCATCCAGGATTATCTCAAAAAAGAGTACAAAAACTACAAACTAAAAGAGTTCTACACGGTGAAACGCCTCGCCGACAAAGTCACTGCCTACAAAGTCATCATTGTTGACAAGAAAACACAGGAGGAAGAAGAACTGTGGTTCAATCTGTCCGGCAAACCGATCGAGTATTAGGTTAGTTGGTTAGTTGGTTAATAGTTTAAGTTTAAGTCTAAGTCTAAGTCATAGTCTAAGTTTAAGTCATAGTCATAGTCATAGTCAATCGTCATAGTTAAATGAAATACATCGAGATCAAGTTAAACATTGAGCCGGCGGAGCCGTGGAAAGAGGTGTTCACGTCGTTGATGGCGGATGCCGGATGTGACAGTTTCATGGATGGGGATGAAGAGGGCGAGTTGCTCTGCTACATTCCCGAGAAAGACTATCAGGAGGATGTTTTCAAGGATTTGCTGGAGACCCCGCAGTTCCCGGAGGTGAAGCTCTCCTACTCTGTCGCGCCGATGGAGGACAAGGACTGGAACGCCGCGTGGGAAGCCAACTACGAACCGGTTTTGATAGACGGGTGCTGCTACATCCGCGCCCCGTTCCACCCGGAAAACCCCGATGTTGACTATGAGATCGTGATCGAACCGAAGATGTCGTTCGGGACGGCGCACCACGCCACCACCTCGCAGATGGTCTCCTACCTGTTGGAAACCAAAGTGCGCGGCAAATCGGTCCTCGACATGGGCGCCGGCACCGGTGTTTTGGCCATCCTCGCCTACATGAAAGGGGCCTTTCCCATCACCGCCATCGACAATGACGAGTGGGCTTACCGCAACGGCATTGAAAACGCGCAACAGAATGGTTGTGAGCATCTTAACGTGCTCTTGGGCGATGCCTCGCTGCTCGGTGAAGAACATTACGACATCATTCTGGCCAACATCAACCGCAACATCCTGCTGCAGGACATCCCGCAATACGTGCAGTGCATGAACGACGGCGCATTGCTGTTCCTGAGCGGCTTCTACGAGGAAGATTTGCCGGCCTTACGCTATTGCTGTGCCCAAAACGGCCTCAAGTATGTGGACCACAAAGTGAAAGACAAATGGGTGGCGACAAAATTCAAAAGAATCTAACCTGCGGGCATTCTGATTTCCATTTCGAATATTTTGGCGGAAGGTAGCTATCTTTTTGTTATCTTTGCGCACCATTTTTCTATGTGACGATGAAGAAGATTTTATTTGTCAGCGTTTTGCTGTGCTTGTCGTTATTATCTCAGGCACAGCGTTTTACATCCTTTTCCAAAGATCCGTCCAAAACGGTGGAGGAGATGAAGGAGTTTTATGCATCCGTGCCGAAGGACCGCCAAAAGGAAGCCAAAGCCATCTTGGACACCTTCGAACTGATGTGGACCACCCGCATAGACGCGGAGAACCAGGCCGTATTCATTGACGCGGCCAACAAGATGGTGAAGAAAAAACACCGCCCTATTCCTCATTTCCAAAGTTTGATACACACTTACAACACCTTCCTGCAAAGCCAGTACGCGGACGAGTCCGAAACCTGGGGGAAGATCCTGAACTTCCACATCGGGCAGAGTTCCACCTTTTTCCAAGGGAAAATGGAACTGTACAAGCACTTTTTCCAAGACAACATTCTGAACCAAGGCGACAACGTGAAATGGGTGGCCATGGGGTTCGCCGACCACCTGGGATTTGCCGAGGAACCCTATTTCGATTTCAAGGACATCGACCTTTGGGGCTATTCCGCGAAGGACAGCCTGATTGTGAGCAGCGTCAACGGGCGCTTTTACCCTGACAAACTGAAATTTGACGCCAACGGTGGAGTGGTTTCGTGGGACCGCGCCGGCTTGGACGCCAACGTGAGAGCCGAGCTGAAGACCTACACCATCGACCTGCGCTTCCCCCGCGTGGTGGCCGACAATGCGCTTTTCCACTATCCGAAGTTGTTTGCGCAGCCCATTCCCGGACGGTTGGAGGAGAAGGCCCTGCTGCCGACTTCCGAAGAGAAGGCCACCTACCCCCGCTTCACCAGTAAAGACGCCTCGCTGCCCGTGAAGAACCTTTACAAGGATGTTGACTACGTGGGCGGTTTCGAAATGAGGGGAGCTTCCATTTACGGCACCGGACAAGGCGACACGCTGGCCAAGATCACCATCTACAACGAAGGCGAGGTGATCATCACCGCTCAGTCCCGGAGCTTCCTCATCCGACCCAACAACCTCCTTTCTGAAGACGCGAAAGTTTCCGTGTACATTGAGAAAGATTCCATTTACCACCCGGCGGCCAACTTCAAATACGACAACGAGAAAAAAAGTCTGCTTATCTCGCGCCCGAAACAGGGAGTAGGACGTTCCCCGTTCTTCAACTCTTACCATAAACTGGACATGTACGTGGAATCGCTCCAATGGGTCACCAGCGAGAAACGTATTGAGCTGAAGCCGATTGTGGGCAACTCCAGCGAACAGGAGGCTTACTTCGAATCGCAGAACTACTACGAAGAGGAGGTCATGCACGAGGTGGCCGGCTTCAACACCGTAAACCCACTGTACACGCTTTGGGAACTGTTCAACAGCGTAGGATACGAGAATCTGACCATCGAGGATGTGATTGGCTGGTTCAACAAACCGCCGTTGGACATCAAGGCGATGATGATTGACTTCGCCGCCCGCGGTTTCATCGAATACGACATCAACCACAACCAAATCCGCTATCGTAGCAAAATCGCCCAATATCTTAACAACCAAGTCAAAAAGAAAGACTACGACTACATCAAGTTGGAGTCCAAGACGCACTACGCCTCCCTGGATTTGGCGACCAACGACCTGAAAATCACCGGTTGCGAGTTTTTCGTGCTCAGCGACCCGCAGATTGTCAACGTCTATCCGATGGACGAGCTCGTCACCGTCAAGAAAAACCGCAACATGGTCTTCTCCGGCCGTGTCATCGGCGGTCTGTTCGACTTCGTGACCCACAACTGCGCCTTCGACTACGACCGTTTCCTTGTGGACATGGACATCATTGACACGCTGATCATGTACGTGGAGGACAAAAACGGCCCGATGGACATGTATGGCGATTACAAGCTGCAACGCGTGCGCAGTGAGATTCAGGAACTTTCCGGCATCTTGTACATCGACGTGCCGGGCAACAAGAGCGGCATGACCGACTACCCTGACTATCCGATTTTCGAGGCGCGAAAAGGCGGCAAGGTGTTCTACGACCAACCCTATGTCTTGGGCGGAGTCTATGACCGGAACAAGTTCTACTACGCTGTCAATCAGTTCCGTATCGTCAATTTGGACAATTTCGTCATTGACTCGATGAAATTCAGCGGAGCGTTGGTTTCCGGCGGTATCTTCCCCGACATCGCCGAGCCGTTGAAAGTTCAGTCCGACTTCTCCCTCGGTTTCATCCACAACACGTCCGGTCTGCCGATGTACGGCAACAAAGGCGGTTATCAAGGTCGTATCAGTCTTAGTAACAAAGGTTTACGAGGAAAAGGAAACATCGATTACATCACGTCGCACACCTATTCCGACAGTTTGGTGTTCTACATAGATTCCACGAACGGTGCCGCCAACACGCACCGGGTGGACGAGCAGATGGCGGGCACGGAATTTCCGCCGGCAAGCGTGGACGAAGCTTATCTGCACTGGGAACCGTATGAGGATCAGATGTTTATCCACACATTGCAGAATCCGATGGATATCTTCAAAGAGGCGACTTTGACGGGCAACTCCAGAATCACCCCAATGGGAATGTACGGCACCGGCATCGTGAAGTTCAACAGGGCGGACATCTCCTCGCGGGAGTTCTTCTTCAAGCATCATGAAATTCTGGCCGACACCGCCGACCTGCGGATTTACGACATCAGCGGCGGCAAGGATGTCGCCTTCTCCACCGACAACTACAACTCCCATATCGACTTCAAGACGCGAAAAGGTCATTTCAAAGCCAACGGCGAGGCATCGCTTGTCTATTTTGTGCAGAACGAGATCAAGGCCAAGTCATCGGAGTTCGAATGGGATCCCATTGACTCCACCATACTGCGGTTCAAATGGGACGATCCCCATAAAGACACGGATATTGACAACACGCCCATCAAGGACCTTGTTGATATGCAAAGTGTTGGAAATGAGTTATTTGCCGTTGCTCCAGAGGTCAACTACCAATTCACTGCGGTGAATGCGGAGTTCGATTTCTCCCAAAACATCATCAATGCCCACGGTGTGCGTTACATCAACGTGGGTGACGCCGCCATCACGCCATTGCACGGCGATGTGACCATCCGCAAGAAGGCGGCCATGGATGTGTTGGAGAAATCGCGCATCCTCGCCGGGCGCGACAACAAGTTCCATGAGCTCTACAACTGCACCACGCGTATACAGAGCGCCACAAGATTCTATGCCAATGGTTATTACGATTACATCGACGCCGAGGAGCGCGTGCAGACGCTCTATTTCGACACGGTCTATTTCATGAAGGAGACCTTCGGAGAGTCGAAAATCCCGTTGGAGAAAGATTTCCATTTCAGCGACCAATTCGCGTTTGACGGACGTGCCGAACTGCACAGCACCAACCCGTTCCTCTCCTACTTCGGCGGGGTGGAAATCATCCATGGTTGCGACACCATCCAGCACGCGCGCATGAAGATTTTGCAACAGGTGGATCCGAACAACATCATGCTTCAAATCCACGACCGCACCAAGGACATGAACGAGCGCAAAGTGGTGGTGGCCATCGCCTCCAGCAACAAGACCGGCCGGATTTACACCGCTTTCGGCGTGGCCAAAGACGAGTTTAATGACGCGGAATACATCAACGTGTTCGGGTACATCACCTACGACAAGGAGACGCGGGAGTTCAAGGCGGCTTCCAAGGAGAAGCTGATGGATCCGAGCGTCCCGGGCAACATCATCGTATTGAACACCGACAACTGCGAGGCGCACGGCAGCGGCACCATTGACATGGGCGCCAAACTCGGCCGCGTGAACTTCGTAACGAACGGTACCATCGTGAATTACATGCTCGCCGACTCCGCCGAGATGCACCTTACCACCTCCATTGACTTCTACTTCAATGAAAAATCCATGGACTTGATGAACAAAGCCCTGGAAAACACCACGTTAGATTTTGTGGATGTATCTGAAGACCAAGCCTTTGACCTCGCATTGTACAACATTTTGGGCAAGGCTGAATACGACCGCTACCAACGCAGCGTGGCCCTTGGCCAGAACCGCAAACTGCCCGAGGCCCTTCAAGTCAAGTTCCTGTTCTCGAACATCGACTTCGAGTGGGACAAGGAACAGTCCACCTTCAAGTCGCAGACCAAACTACCATTGATTGTCTGCGGGGCGAAACAGGTCTATAAGACCGTGCCGGGCCGCATCGTCATCGAGAAACGCGGCTCCCGCAACCGCCTGTACCTGTACTTCGAATTCGACAACCAATTCTACTACTTCCAGTTCGACAACAACGCTGTGTCGGCGTACGCTGCAGACAAGGCGTTCAACGATGCCATCAGCAGCGTGAAACCCAAGAACCGTTTCCAGGCGCCCGACCAAGCGAAAGGCCTTCCGTCGTTCACCTACAAGCTGGGCAACAGAAGTTTGAAGAACAAGTTTGTGAAGAAGTATTTCACTGACATAGAGGAAGAACCCGAAACGGAAGATTAGTATGGAACCTATTTGGATAGCAGGTCCGTGCGCGGCCGAATCCCGCGAGCAAGTGTTGGAAACGGCGGCGCAGCTCGTCGAAGAAGCTCGGTCGGCCTCCGTTCGGCTGCACTTTTTCCGGGCAGGCGCATGGAAAGTCCGCAGCGCGCCCGACAGCTTCACGGGTGCGGGCGAAGAAGCGTTACCATGGCTCGAGGAGGTACAAAAAACCTGGAATCTTCCTGTCTGTGTGGAGGTTATGAACGCTCGCCAGTTAGAGAATTGCGCCAAACACGGCATCCACGCTGTGTGGGTGGGCGCCCGTACCGCCGTCAACCCCATCGAAGTTCAGCAGATCGCCGATGCCATCCGCCACTCCGACTTCACCGTCATGGTGAAAAACCCGATGATTCCCGACTTGAAGCTGTGGATGGGCAACCTCGAACGGTTCCTGCAAGCGGACATCCGGCAGGTGATAGCCGTCCACCGGGGATTCCCCGACGCCACGGAGAACATCTACCGCAACGCCCCGATGTGGCAGATTCCCATCGAGTTGAAGGTGCGGATGCCGGAACTGCCCATCCTGTGCGACCCGTCACATCTGTGCGGGCAGGTGCGTTGGATTCCCGAGGTGGCGCAAATCGCGATGAACTACGGCTTCAACGGACTGATGACCGAATGCCATTGCCGCCCCGAACAGGCGCTCTCCGATGCCGAGCAGCAGATGACCCCGTCGGATTGGGCGCAAATGGTTTCGCATCTCGACCTGCGCACCGACGCCCCGGACTTGTCGCTCATAAAACAACGCGCAAAGTTGGAAAACATTGATAATCAAATCAGTGAGCTACTTTATCAGCGTATGATGGTGGCTGATGAGATTGCAGACATCAAACGGGCGAACCATATCGCCGTTGTGCAACCGCAACAATGGCAACAAGTGGTGAAACGCTATTTAAAACATCCAGAAGATACTGTATATCAGGATTTTATAAACAAGTTCCTGAAATTGTTGCACCAAGCCTCGATTGAACGACAACGGTGAGGTTGGCGATTGGCTATTGGCTATTGGCTATTGGCTATTGGCTATTGGCTGTTGGCTGTTGGCTGTTGGCTGTTAGCTGTTGGCGATTAGCTCTTTCGCTTTTAGAATCACCTTGTCGGTTTGGTTGATAACGGGGTAGAAGGCTTCATCGCCGTATAAATTGCGGCCGATCAACGCTTTCAACCAGACTTTCAGCTCTTTAGACGCGGTGGATGTCATATTCGAGACTTTTTTCTTGCTGGTTTTCTCATAGTAGGCGATGAGTTGATGCAGCATCTCGTCGGTGACGGTCATGCCCGCGACATACGACTTGGCATCGGCAAATCTTCTTTGCAAGTCAGCCTTGTGCTCGGTGGCGTAATGGAAGGCGAATTGGATGAGGGCGGAGGAGTTTGCGATGTCGTAGTAGGCATTCATGTTGTCTCCCCGGTCGATGGGCACGAAATAGTCGGGCATGATACCGCCGCCGCCATAGACCTTTCGACCTTTCAATGTGTGATATACCTTACTGGAATCCAGATGGATACTGTCGGCGCTTTCCATCTCGCCGTTGAGCAACCGTTTATACAAATCCTCGTAATAGGCTTCGGTGCCGTTATGGTATTCACGCTGGATGCAACGGCCGCTGGGCGTGTGGTAGCGGGAGGTCGTCAAGCGGATAGAGGAATTGTCGGACAAGTCGAACTGCCTCTGCACCAATCCTTTGCCGAACGACCGACGACCCACGATAATGCCTCGGTCGTTGTCTTGGACAGCGCCGGCGACAATTTCGCTGGCGGAGGCGCTGAAGTCGTCGATCAGAATCACCACCCTGCCCTCCTCGAAGTCGCCCTGACGAGTGGCGTAAATGGATTCGGGGCGCACCTTGGACCCCTCGATGGAGACGATTTTCTGGTTATTAGGCAGAAATTCATCGCAAACGCTGACGGCCGCGTCCAAGAAGCCGCCGGTGTTGGAACGCAGATCCACCATCAGGGACGTCATCCCCTGCGATTTCAGTTTGCGGATGGCGTTGTTGAACTCCCTGGCCGTGGTGCTTCCGAACTCGTTCAACTTGATGTAGCCGGTGTGCGCGTCCATCATGTACGCCACATCCACCGTATAAGTCGGGATGACCCCGCGAGTAATCTCATACGTGTATTTGTCCTTGAAGCCCGGACGCAGAATCCCGACTTTCACCTTAGAGCCTTTCTTTCCGCGTAACAACTTGAAAGCCTGCTCGTTCTTAATTCCGATGATGGATTTTCCGTCCACCTCGACCATGCGGTCACCCGCCATCAATCCGGCCTTTTCAGACGGACCACCGGAGATGACGGACACCACCATCAGGGTGTCGTTCATGATATTGAACTGAATGCCGATACCCTCGAAAGAGCCTTCCAAAGTCTCCATCATAGCTTTGTTGTCTTCGGCGGTGGAATAGGTGGAATGCGGGTCCAACCCTTGCAACATGGCATTGATGGCCAGTCCGTAAATGGAATCCACATTGACGGAATCCACGTAGAAACGGTCGATGTAGCCCATCACCTCGCTCAGTTTCTGCAGCTGGGCGTTGCTTTTCCGGCTCAGACGGTTAGGATTCACGCGCAAAGCGATGGAAAATCCCGCCAGGAAGGCGACAATAATCCACAAAATGAAAAGGAGTCTGTTATGTTTGTTCTCGTTCATTGCTTCAAACATTAAAGGCGGCAAAGATAAAATTTCCTTGGATATATACGGCAGATGAAACATCAAGCGGAAATCATTTTTCAACTTGCATATTCATATCCAACATAATTTTTTTTTACTTTTGCGGGCTCGTTTGAATTCACCTTAATTGAAAAAGATTTCAACAACAGTCAAATATAAGAACAAGAATCATGTATCCGATTTTGCATCATCCTATCTTGGATATTCCCGAAAGGGAGATCACGACCTTTGAGTACAAGGGTCAGCAAGTGAAGGCCGCGAAGGGCTACACTATCGCCGCTGCTTTGCACCAGGCGGGTTTTCCCATCCACAGTCACAGTTTGAAGGGCCGCGAGCGCAGCATGGACTGCGGCATCGGCAAGTGCGGTGCCTGCGAAATGCTCGTTGACGGTGTGGTAAAACGCATCTGCGTCACCCTCGTCGATGGCGTCAAGAAAGTGGAGGAGATCGCCCACAACTATCTTCCCGAAACCGACACCATCCAACCCGCCGAAGGCCCGAAAGTCTATAAGACCGAGGTCGCCATCATCGGCGCGGGTCCTGCCGGCCTCGCCTGCCGCGAACAGCTCAACAAGTTCGGCATCCCCAACATCGTCATCGACAACAACGACCGTATCGGCGGTCAGTTCACGATGCAGACCCACCAGTTCTTCTTCTTCGAGAAGGAGCAGAAGTACGGCGGCATGCGCGGTTTCGACATCGCCAAGACGCTCGCCGGCGACGACCACTCCGGCATTCTGCTCAACAGCACCGTGTGGGACATCCTCGAAGGCAAGCGTGTGGCCGCCAAGAACATGCAGGACGGCAGCATCTTCTTCGTGGATGCCAACTTCCTCGTCGTGGCCACGGGCGCGTTCCCGTTCATGCCCACCTTCGAGAACGACGACCTGCCGGGCGTCTATACCGCCGCTGTCGTGCAGAAGATGATGAACTTGCAGCACACGCTCCTCGGCAAGCGTATCCTCACCATCGGCGCCGGCAATATCGGCTACCTCACGTCGTATCAGGCCGTTCAGGCAGGTGCGAAAGTGGTGGCCATCGTCGAGGCCATGGACCACGAAGGCGGATTCCCGGTGCAGGCCAACCGCGTGCGTCGTCTCGGCATCCCCATCATCACCTCCCATACGCTGCTGAAGGCCATCCCCAACGAGGACCACACCGGCGTGATCGGCGCAGTGATTGCCGAATGCAAGAACTTCCAACCCGTGCCGGGCACGGAACAGGTCATCAAAGACATCGACCTTATTAATATATGCACCGGTCTGAAGCCCGACAACCTCATCCTCGAAAAGGGCAAGGTCACCTTCGGGCTCAACACCTACGGCATCGGCGACGCCACCCGCGTGGGTGAGGGCACCTGTGCCGTGCTGCGCGGCAAACAGGCCGCCATGGAGATCGCCCAGGCCCTGAACGTGCGCTTCAACTACGACGACTATCTCGCCGTGACCAAGGATTACGCTGACTCCCAGCAACATCCGGTGCGCGTTCTCGAGAAACCCAACCGTCCTGCCGGCGACCGTCTGCAAAAGCCGTTCGTCATGGCCGACTGTCTTTACGGTTTCGCCTGTAACCCCTGCACGTTCGCCTGCCCGCAAGGCGCCATCACCAAAATCGCCACCAACCACGTGCCGCAGATTGACTACGACAAGTGCATCGGCTGTATGAAGTGCGTCAACCACTGTCCCGGCCTGGCCCTCTTCGGCTACAACATCCCGAAAAACTGGCTCTTCCTGCCGTTTGAGTACGACGCAGAGGAGAACGCAGAAGTTTTCTTGGTGGACGACAACGGCCAGAAGGTCGGCGAAGGTGTCATCGAAAAGATCACGAAGGGCGCGAACAAGACGCATGTCGCCCGCGTGAAAGCGTTGGATGTCAGCGGTGAAGCATTGATGAGCGTCACCGGTTTCATCCTGAAGGCGAACTACCCCGAGCCGCTGAACTGGCAGAAACTCGACAAGAAGGAGGAGGATCCCGCCTTCGTCTGCCACTGCGACGACGTGAAGATCGAGACCATCCTGGAGGCCGTGAAGGGCAAGAAGATCATCTCCGTGGACGAGCTGAAGCACATCACCCGCATCGGCATGGGTCCGTGCCGCGGCAAACGCTGCATCCCGCGCGTGAAGCTGCTGTTGGCTGGCCACGGTGTGGAAGTCGTGGGCGACGCCACCCCGCGCGGCCCGCTCTCCTCTCAGCTCAACATCGGCGAACTCTGCCCGAACGACAAACCCGAAACATTCGTGACGAACGTCAACGGCCACCCGACCAAGAAGGTCGAGTGCGACGTCTTCGTGGCGGGCGGCGGCATCACGGGCAGCGGCCTCTTCCGCTACTTCGCCGAAGCCGGCAAGAAGGTGGTGCTCTGCAACGCCGAACGCGGCTCCTCCTGGCGCTGCATCGGCGGCGGCCGTCCCAGTTTCTCCGTGCCGGAAATCGCCGACATCGCGGAACACAACCGCGCCATCTTCGAATCCATCCAGAAGGTCACCAACATCAACTACAAGCCCACGCGCTACGTCGGGTTCGCCCACGACGAGGCTAACTACAAGGCGTTGGAGAAATCCCTCGAATGGAGCGACGGCTACATGGTCGATAAGAAGGACTTCGTGAAGGAGGTTTCGCCCTACTTCAACCCGAACCTCAACACCTACCAGGCCGCCTGCATCACCAATGCGTGCTGGCAAGCCACGCCCGGCCCCACCATCAACTACATCCGCAACATCGCCATCGAGCACGGCGGCGTGCTGCTGGAGGACACCCGTCTGTTGGAGGTGCGCAAGACCGCCAAGGGATTCATGGCGTTGGTGAAGACCCACGACAAAGAGTACGTGGAGTACCATTGCGAGCATTTCGTGAACTCCCTCGGACCGAGTGCCAACAAGTTCGCGGAACAGCTGGGCATGTACCTCGGCTTGTATCCCATTAAGCACCAAGCCTTTATCACGCACCGTCTGCCAATGTTGGGTAAGGACGGCGACTCTTTGGACATGCTCATCGACCGTCGGAAGTACAAGGGCTTCTCCGCCGTCTATGGACAGCAGTTCGCGGAGACCGGCCAGATCATCGGCTGCGCGTCGCCCGCGACCGAGCAGCAACAGGCCGGCAAGGAACTGAAGTACAACACGCAGGAGTTCCTGCAGGTGTGTGCGGAGATGTTCATCGACTGGATTCCACAGCTCAAGAACGTCAGCTTCCAGGCCACGTGGGCGGGCTACTACACTGAGCCGCGCTACATCGTGGATCCCGAACACGGCCTGTTGGTCGGTATGCGTGGCCACGGCTTCATGCTGGGACAGTACCTTGCCAAGATCTACGTCGACAAGTACCTCGGCAAGGAGGCCCCGTCCTACATGTCGCGCCTCGCCATCTCCGGTGACGGCCTGAGCGAGAACGCCTTCCAATAGGGTCGAATAATCATTTGCCCCGGCGAATCGCAATTTCTACAGAGAGCCGTCAAGTTTTTGGCGGCTCTTTTTCGAATACTCTTAAAAATCCTTAAAAACGCATCCTTCCGTTAAACTTTTCATATCTCACTTATATCTAAAACATTAGTTGTGGTTACCACCAACAACCTCGTCGCTTCTCAAAATGGAGTTCATCGGACTTCGCTTTATTTTCAGACACGGCGTGAAGATTAAAACATAGAAGTCCATCTTAAATGTTATGAAAAAAGTTTACTTATTCTTGTTTTTGATGGCGGGGATTGCAGCGGCCGTATCCGCGCAAAACTCCGGCTGCGCCCCGGTAATGGATAAAGAGGGCCACATCTACAAAACCATGCAAACCGACCATTTTTGTGTGATGGTGGAGAACATGAGGACAACATACGACCGCTACGGGAAACCCATCCCACATTACGACACCACAGCCGCCAAACTCAACATTCCCCAATTCGAATACCCGAAAAACAATCCAGACAAAGACAATGTGGAAAACTACGGACTGCTTTACACCTGGGAAGCGGCCAAAAATTTGTGTCCCGAGGGTTGGTATCTTCCCAGCAAGGACGACATCATGATTCTAAGAGACTACTCCGCCTCGCTTTGCACCGGATACTCGGGGTGCGCCCATTTTTCGGGAAAACCGTCAAACTCCGCCTTTGACTGTTACCAATGGACTTCGACGGAAAAGAATGAATTATCAGCCTATTATGTCACGCACCAAGATATTTCATCAACCGACAAGAGTGCGTGCTTTTCCGTCCGTTGCGTGTATCGGAAACCTTGACAAAAACATCGTTAAGACTTATTTCTTATTTTTGCCGCCTGTCAAAAGCAGACGGCAAAATTTTTATTATACTGTAAATCAAAACGTTAAAACCAAAAACCATTATGAAAAGAAGCAGTATTATCTTTGTGATTATCGCCTTTTTCGCAGGAATCACGTTCCATGCGAACGCACAGGCTCCTTATAAACACGGCATCGGGGCGACCGTCGGCACCTCGCAGGCTGTGACGTACAAGACCTTCCCCACCCAGCACTTCGCCATCCAGGTCGATCTGGGCACCAAGTACTGTTACGTCTATGGCTCGCACCTGTGGTCGCTGGACCTCTCCCCGAACTTCATGTACGAAGGGCGGTTGTGCAAAGGTTTGTACGGATTTGTCGGCTTGGGCGGCAGCCTCGGCTACAACTGGCAACCCTTCTCCTACATCACTGGCTTGGAACCGGGCGACCCTGGCTACGATCCGATTCCCGACCCGACCAACCCGAACCAGAACTCCGCCACCATTTGGAGTGTCCACAACTGCAAGGCCGGTGCGAACGGTTTCTTCGGACTGGAGTACAAGTTCGACATCCCGCTCGCCCTGCAACTCGACTTCCGTCCCGGCTACCGCTGCATCTTCCTCCCAAACAGATTCGCCGACCACAAGTTCGACTGGGGGCTGAACTTCGGGGTGCTGTACACGTTGTGAGTTGTGGCGTTTGGCATTCGGGGAAGTAAATTTTTGCAAGGCCAATAACATGTCGGACCTTCCTTCTTGGAATTATTCACCCACTAATCACTAATCACAATTAAATTCGTATCTTTGCCGCGAAAATATTTTGCGATTATGATACCCCGTTATTCGCGTCCGGAGATGAGCGCCGTCTGGACTGAGGAAAACAAATTCGGCGCCTATTTGAAAGTGGAAATCGAAGCCGCCGCCGCGTGGAGCCAACTCGGCGTGATTCCGGCTGAAGACGTTGAGAAACTGCGCACGAAGGCCACCTTCGACGTGCAGCGCATATACGAAATCGAGAAGGAGACCCGTCACGACATCGTGGCGTTCACCCGCGCCGTGAGCGAGAGTCTCGGCGACGAGAAGAAGTGGGTGCACTACGGGCTCACCTCCACCGATGTGGTGGACACCGCCAACGGCTACCTCATCAAGCAGGCCAACAACATCCTCCGCAAGGATCTCCAGCGGTTCATCGAGATTCTCAAGAAACGCGCTTACGAGTTCAAGGACACGCCCTGCATCGGGCGCACGCACGGTGTGCACGCCGACATCACCGCCCTCGGTCTGAAGTGGGCGTTGTGGTTCGAGGAGATGCGCCGCAACATCGAGCGTTTCGAGATGGCCGCCGCCGATGTGGAGTGCGGCAAGATCAGCGGCGCGGTGGGCAACTTCGCCAACACCCCGCCGTTCGTGCAGGACTACGTCTGCGAGCAGCTCGGCATCCATTCCGCCCGCATCTCCACGCAGGTGCTGCAGCGCGACCGTCACGCCCACTACATGGGTACCCTCGCGCTCATCGCCTCCACGATGGAGCAGATGGCCATCGAGGTGCGCCACTGGCAGCGCACGGAACTCCGCGAGGCCGAAGAGGCCTTCGGCAAAGGACAGAAAGGCTCTTCCGCGATGCCTCACAAGCGCAACCCCATCGGCAGCGAGAACATGTGCGGCTGCGCGAGAATCCTCCGCGGCTACATGGTCAGCGCCTACGAGAACATCCCGCTCTGGCACGAGCGCGACATCTCCCACTCCTCCGCTGAGCGCATCATGCTCCCCGACGCCACCATCCTGCTCGACTACATGCTCAACCGCTTCGGCAACATCTTGGAAAACCTCGTCGTTTTCCCGGAGAACATGCTGAAAAACATATACTTGACCCACAAGGTCATCTTCGCGCAGCGCGTCATGACCGCCCTCATCAACAAGGGCTTCTCCCGCGAAAGCGCCTACGACCTCGTGCAGCCCATCGCCATGAAAGCCTGGTTCGAAGGACAGGACTACAAAGAGCTCCTCGCCCAGAACGAGACCGTCATGAGCCACTTCACCCCCGAAGAACTCGACCAGTGCTTCACGTTGGAGTACTACCTGAAGCAAGTGCCCGCGATCTTCGAACGAGTTTTCGGCTGTTAACCATCTAACCTTTTAACCTTTACATTATGAACAACTTACACATTTTAGGAAACTCGAACTCCCTTTTCAACGAGTTCATTTCGGAAGTCAGAAGCGCCGACGTGCAGATCGACAGCATGCGTTTCCGCCGGAACTTGGAGCGTATCGGCGAGATTTTCGCCTACGAAATCAGCAAGAACATGGCCTACGCCGAGCAGGAGGTGGTCACCCCGTTGGGCATCGCCAACGTTCCCCGTCTGCAGGAGAAGCCGGTGCTGGCGACCATTCTGCGCGCCGGACTGCCGCTGCACCAGGGCTTGCTCAACTATTTCGACCATGCCGAAAACGCCTTCATCTCCGCTTTCCGGAAATATGAGCGCGACGGCACCTTCGAAATCCAGATCGACTACCTCTCCTCGCCCGACTTGGACGAGAAGACGCTGATCCTCTGCGACCCGATGTTGGCCACCGGACAATCGTTGGTGTTAGCGTACGAAGAGCTGATGAGCAAGGGCGACCCGTTGCACACGCACATCGTGAGCGTCATCGCCAGCCGCCAGGGCCTCGACTACGTGATGAGCAAACTCCCCGACGACAACTGCACTTTCTGGATCGGCGCCGTGGATGAGGAACTGACCGCCCACTCCTACATCGTGCCCGGTCTCGGCGACGCCGGCGATCTGGCGTATGGCATCAAGGAGTGAGTGGGGTTTGGCTATTGGCTTTTGGCTATTGGCTGTTGGCTGTTGGCACTGGCGAGAAACTTCCACCGATGAGACAATGACTTAGACTTAGACTTAGACTTAAACTTAGACTTAAACTTAGACTTAGACTTAAACTTAGACTTAGACTTAGACTTAGAACTTAGACTTTTGCCTAACCAATGGTTTTCAGCAGCAACGTCTTCCTGATCCTGTTCCTGCCCATCTTTCTGATATGTTACTTCGCATGTCCGAGACGATGGCGGAACATTGTTTTGCTGCTGTTTTCCATCGTTTTCTACGCCTACGGTGCCCCGACATTCATTCTGCTGCTGCTTGGCTCTAATATCATCAATTTCTATCTGGTAAAACAGCTGTATAAGACTGATAATCTTACATATAAGAAGCTGTTTGCAGGATTGGCCATTGCGGTCAGTCTCGGCCTTTTGGTCTATTTCAAGTACGCGAATTTCTTCATCGACAACCTGAATGCGCTTCTCGGCACTTTCGGTTTGCAGCCGTTCACCTTCTCGAAAGTGCTGCTGCCCATCGGCATCTCCTTCTTCACTTTCCAGTCCATCACCTACGTGGTCGATACTTACCGCAACGTCCACAAGCCGATGGAACGGCTGACCGACTACATGCTCTACATCATCATGTTCCCGCAGCTCATCGCCGGGCCCATCGTGCGATACTGCGACATCGCCGACGAGATCCGTCACCGCGAGCAGAACTGGCCGGAGATTCTTCAAGGATTCTACCGCTTTGTAATTGGACTTTGCAAGAAGATTCTGATTGCGGATGTCCTTGGTCGTCAGGCGGATGTGCTTCTTTCATGCGACATATCAGCAATGGGTTCCGGCACCGCATGGATTGTCATCATCGCCTACACCATGCAGCTCTACTTCGACTTTTCGGGGTACTCCGACATGGCCATCGGATTGGGCAAGATTATGGGTTTCCATTTCCCGGAAAATTTCGACAATCCTTACAATTCATCAAGTGTCAGCGAGTTCTGGAGGCGTTGGCACATCACGCTCGGCGTTTTCATGCGCAACTACCTGTATATCCCGCTCGGAGGCAACCGCTGTTCCAAGCCGAGAATGTATTTCAACCTTTGGGTCGTTTTCCTCCTGTCCGGCTTGTGGCACGGCGCAAACTGGAATTTTGTCGTCTGGGGCGCGTACCACGGCTTCTGGCTCGTACTGGAACGCATCGGACTGGGGAAGGTTTACGAAAAAATCGGCAGAGTGCCCAGCGTTATCTTCACATTCCTTGTCGTGACCGTGGGATGGGCCCTTTTCCGCATCGAAAACCTGCCGGAAGCCTTCGCATTCATTTCGAGACTTTTCGCCTTCGACTTCCACTCGCTTGTATTCATCCGAAGCCCGCATTTCTACGTCACGCTCGCCATTGCCGTGGTCTTCGCATTCATCGTCCTGTTCCCTTTTGGGAAAAAGTTACAAAACAGCGTGTTCTACACGGATTTTAACAAAAAACAGCATCTCGCCGTTTGGTCTGTTAGCATGCTTCTGCTCATTTTCTGCCTCGTCACCCTCAATGCAACTGGTTTCAGTCCGTTCATATATTTCAGATTCTAACTGTCAACCATGAAAGATCTCCTGTATAAAATATTGTTTTTCAACACAATAGCGGTTTTGATACTCTTTTTAATCCAGACCGTCACAGGTTATGTCACGTTTGAACCGCTCAACGGAGTCACTACCGAGACAGAAAAACCGAAACTGACCCTCAAAAGCTATCTTGACGGCTCCTTCCAGAACAATATAGAAAACTACTGTACGGAACATTTTGGTTTCCGCGAATGCCTGATCCGCCATTACAACCAATATCTCTGGGACTGTTTTGGCGAGACAAACAACGCCACCGTGGTTCGCGGGAAAGGCAACTGGCTGTTTGAAGAGGTGCATGTCAAAGACCATTACGAAAGTCTGATGTACAACTACACCAACGACACAGCTGAGATGAAAGAGACTTTTGAGACCGAAGCACTGCGCCTCTGGAAAGTACAAAAATTGTTAAAAGAGTATAACATCCATATCTTTGTCGTCATAAATCCCTCAAAGAATGTTATTTTCCCGGAATATCTGCCCAAAAACACCATTTACTACCAGCCTGAGGGCTTGCGTGCCTACGACTACTACAAAAAGCGTTTCAATGAACTTGGAATAAACTACCTTGACTTTGTACCTGTTTTCAAAAATCTCAAAGATTCCGTTGACTACCAGCTGTTTCCGGAGACAGGTACACATTGGACCAACATCGCCTCCGCATTCGCCTACGACTCCATTATTCGCTATATGGAAATAATTGGAAATCAAGACCTTATAAACACAAAAATAAGCGAAAAATACCGAGCGGAAACCCGCGAACCCGACAACGATCTTGAAAAGATTCTCAATCTGTCCCGTCCCATAAAGTCACCACCGAACATGTACGTTGATGTTTACGTCGAACGAGATTCCACAGTTGCCAAACCCTATCTTACAGTCATCGGCGACTCCTATTACTGGAATATTCTCAACAACATGCCGCTATGGGAGACTTTCCGGTCATTTCCTTACTGGTATTACAACAGCACCGTTCACGACGAGGAGGGGCACACTTCCACTTTGGAGTTGGACCTTGAAAAAGAACTGATGCGCACAGACTATATCATGCTTATTTACAACACATTATCACTTTACGAATTTGGCAGTTGCTTTTTGCAAAGAGCCTTGCTGCATCTTTGCTATGACCAAGAAACCATTGATTCCTTTGTCAAACGCGTCATCGGAAGAATCAAAGCGGACCCTAACTTTTACGCCAATGTGAAAAAAGAGGCCAAAGCAAAACAGGTGAGCGAAGAGCAGCTTCTTTACGAATATGGCATCTACATGCTTAAAATAAATCCAGAAAAGTACATTGAAGAGCTTCAAGGCGACAAAATGCCCATTTCGAGAAACAAAAACCTGAAACGCATTCCTCCGACAAATACTAAGCACTAGCTTTTTTCATGACAAACACCGCATCTTCGGCTAAAATGGCAAGAACAGCATCACAGATGCATTAACATATCCAAGGAAATTATATCTTTGCACCTTAAAAATTAACGATTATGGGCGCATTCAAAGCATACGACTTTCGTGGTGTCTATGGCAAAGATTTCGATTTGGGCACCATTTACAAGTTCGGATTTTTTCTGCCTTCGCTACTGAAAGCGGACAAAATACTGATAGGCAGGGACATGCGGTTGACCTCCGACGATATGTTCCAAGCGTTGGCCCGCGGCATCACCGACGCGGGTGCGGACGCTTATGACATGGGGCTCACCACCACGCCGATGGTCTATTATTTCACCGCCAAGCACCATTTCCCCGCCTCCGTGATGATCACCGCATCCCACAACCCCAAGGATTACAACGGGTTGAAGGTTTCCAAAACGGACGCGCTGCCTGTCGGCTACGACACCGGGCTCGGCGAGCTGGAACAAAAAGTGCTGCACGAAGAGGTGACGGTCACCGCCGCGAAAGGCAAAATCGTGGACTACCCCGTGAAAGACGAGTACCTCGCTTTCCAGTCGCAGTACCGCTATCCTATTGACAATCTGAACATTGTGATGGACTGTTCCAACGGAATGGCCTCCATTTTAGTGAAGGAGATCTTCGGGGAGCAACCGCTCTACCTGTTCGACACGTTGGACGGCACGTTCCCGAACCACGAGGCGAACCCGTTAGAACCGGAAAACATCGTCGCCTTGCAGGAGAAAGTGCGCGAAACCAAAGCTGACATCGGGGTGGTCTTCGACGGCGACGCCGACCGCGTGATGTTCGTCGATGAACACGGCGACTTCATCCCGCCCGACCTGATGATTGCGGTTTTGGGACACTATTTTATCGAAGAGAAGAACATCCAAGGACTTGTCATCCAAGATATTAGAACATCCAAGTCGGTGGCGGAATATTTAGAGAAGATGGGCCGGGAGATGTATATCTGGCGGGTGGGCCGCGCCTACGCCGCCATGAAACTGCGCGAAATCGACGGCGCGTTCGGCGGGGAATACGCCGGCCACTACTACTTCCGCGACTTCTTCTATTCCGACTCCGCAATGATTGCCGCCCAGGTGATCCTGCACGTCGTCGCCGAAATGAAGAAAAAAGGCGTGTCCGTATCACAATTAATCGGCCGCATCAGACGTTATGCCAACTCCGGCGAAATCAACTTCACCATCGAAGAAAAGAAAGCGGCGATGGAAGCGGTGGTGAACACGGCGGTCGCGCAGGAGAAGCCCGAAAAAATCCTCGACTTCGACGGCTACCGCGTGGAATTTGCCGACTGGTGGTTCAACATCCGCCCGTCGAACACGGAACCGTACCTGCGGCTCCTGATGGAGGCGCGGACCGAGGCGTTGCTGAAAGAGAAAAGGGCGTTTATCGAGGGGATTTTGAAACCGTTTTCGGCTGTTGGCTGTTAGCTGTTAGCTGTTAGCTTTTGGCTGTTGGCTAGGAGATTTGAGCGAGATACTTTAGTTGCATATCGAAAAAGATGAGACAAGGGACAAAAACAAGGAATCAGATGCGACCATTGCTGTTGAAAACCGCGATGGCATGGGCATTTCTGTGCTTGTTCCTGACCTCTCACGCGCAGTTCTACAATGGTTCGCAGCTCACTTTCGGGAAAAACCGCGTGCAACACCAGAACTTCAACTGGCAGTATCTGCGGGCGGAGCAGTACGACGTCTATTACTACCCCACCGGCCGGGCGCTGGCGCAGTATGTATTCTACAAAACGCCCGAAATCGTGGCGGAAATTGAACAGATGCTGAATTACACCTCCAGAAAAAAACTGCAGATCATCGTCTATAACACGCAGTCCGACTTCCGCGAGTCGAATTTCGCCTACGACTACGAAGACTTCTACAACCAAGGCGGTGTTACAAACATCTATGGCACAAAGATTTACATATATTTCGACGGTAACCGCGCGCATTTGGACAAGATGCTCCGGGGCGGCATCATGAACGTCTATGCCCATTGGTTGGTGCAAGGCGCGACCATCAGTTCCAACATCTCCTACGACTACCTGATGAACGTGCCGAGCTGGTTTTTCAGCGGACTGTCCTCCTATTACGGCGAACATTGGAGCGCAGAAGTGGAGACGCACGTCAAAAACGGCATTCTCACAGGCAGTTACAAACGGCTGGAAGAGCTCTCCCCCGTGGAGGCGACCTACGCCGGGCACTCCTTCTGGAAATACCTCGTCGATGTTTATGGCGAAGAGGTGATCCCGAAAGTGCTCTATTTCACGCGCTCCGGCAAAACCTTGGAAAACGGCATGGCCCGCGCCACCATGACGCCCTTCAAAGCACTGTCCTCGATGTGGTACAAATATTACATGGTGATGTTCCACCCCGACATGGGCAAGGAGATGCCCGACGGCGAGGAGATTCTCCGCAAGCCCAACCCCAAGCGCGACTACGCCCGGTTCTGCTTCTCGCCCGACGGCGACAAATACGCCTACGTCACCAATGAGGCCGGCCAGGTGCGCGTCTGGCTGAAAACCGCCAACTGGAAAAATCCCCGTTGCATCCTCCGCAAATACGCCAAAACAGAGGACAACCCCGACCTCTCCTTCCCCCTCATCGCATGGCATCCCTCCAGCGAAATTTTAGGCTTGACCCTCGAGTCCAAAGGCGATTGCCTCTTCATGCCCTACGACTTGGAAAAGAAACGGTGGGGCAAGAAACTGCTCGTCGATGTGGAGAAAATCACCTCCTGGCAATACTCCCCCGACGGCCAGGTGATGCTCTTCTCCGGATTCAAAAACGGGCAGTCCGACCTCTTCGCCTACAGCTTCCTTGCCCGCTCGTTCCAAAATCTCACCAACGACTTCTACGACGACTACAACCCCGTATTCGTGAATCCGCAGCAGGTTGCCTTCGCCTCCAACCGTCCCGTGGACTCTATCTTGCTGAAAGACAACCTCATGGATGCTTCACGGCAGCGTAAATACAACCTGTTTTTGTATAACTACAAAACCAAAGACACGGCGCTGTTACGAATCACAGACTCCCCACTTGCGGACGAATTCGGCTTACAAGCTATTGGTAAACAGCGAATTATGTTCTTAAGCGATGAAGGCGGCGTGGTCAACCGTTACGAGGCGGTCTTCGACAGCTCCATCAGCCGGATCGACACGGCGGTGCACTATATGTACTACGCCACCACAAAGCCGCTCTCCGACCGCGCCTACAACATTGTGGAGCATGCCTACAACCCCGCCACCAACACCATTGCCGACATCTCGCTGACGGACAACTGCAAACATATCCGTTTTTCCGAATTCCATCCCCTGTACCATCCGGAGATAACCCCGTCCAAATTCCACGAGCAGATACGGCAAGAGACAATACAATATATTGAAAAACAGAACTTTAAGGACAGTGTAAAAAACATCATCGGGGAACAGCAACACGGATTTGTCCTTTCAAAAAACGTTCCTTCGCAGGAGGTGCCGGATGACATTTCCGACGCGGACACCACGTTCACCTCCACCAAGACGGGCAAGGACTTTTCCATTCCCGTGGGACTGCCGTATAGAGTGCAATATTCTATCGATCAGGTGATTACGCAAGCGGATTTCAGTTTCCTGAACACCTCCTACCAGCAGTTCGAGGGCGGCTCCTCGCCTATCTACCTCAACACGGGCTTCAATGCGCTGTTCATGTTGGGCATCAACGACCTTTTTGAGGACTACCGAGTCACCGGAGGTTTCCGAATCGGCTGGAACTTAAATAGTTACGAATTCATGCTCAGCTATGAGAATCTGGCGCGACGGTTAGACCGGCAGATCACGATACATCGGCAGGCCATCGGTTCGGAAATAGGCGGATATGTCTATCGGCAAAACTCCAACAATCTGTTTTACACGCTGAAATTCCCGTTCAACAAGACCAACAGTTTACGTCTGACCTTGAAAGGCCGTTACGAGACAAATGTGGTGACGGCGCTGAACGACCAGACGTTGCAGGCGGACGACGCGCACCACGTGTGGGCGGGCGCGAAACTGGAGTACATCTTCGATTCATCCAAGGAGTTATACACCAACTTGTGGCGCGGCACCAAACTGAAAATCTTCGCAGAATACGAGCAACGTCTTGAACGTGAGACCCTTAACCTTCTGGTAGTAGGTTTTGACGCACGGCGTTCTATCAAACTGTACCGCAACATGACGCTGGCTCTGCGCATGGCGGGCAGCACCAACGCGGGATCGGCGCGGCTGGTCTATTACATGGGCGGGGTCGACAACTGGATCGGCGCGAAATTCAACAGCAACATCTCGGTGGACCAGACCAAGAACTATGCTTACCAGACATTGGCGACGAACATGCGCGGCTTCCGGCAGAACATCCGCAACGGCACCTCCTTCCTGTTGTTCAACGGCGAGCTGCGGATCCCCATCGTGCAACTCATTGCCGGCCACAAAGTGTCGTGGAACATCCTCAACTCCTTGCAACTCAATCTTTTCGGAGATATCGGAACGGCTTGGACCGGTTTCACGCCCTACTCGGAGGACAACTGCCTTTACACCCGCTACATCGACAGCGGTCCGATCCATGCGGAGGTCAAGCGGCAAGTGGACCCGTGGGTGGGTGGTTTCGGCATCGGGGTGCGCTTCTCCCTCCTCGGCTACTTCCTGCGCTTCGACTACGCCTGGGGAGTGGAGGATTTGAAGATCCCGAACAAAAAAGGCATGTTCATGTTTTCGTTGGGGACGGATTTCTGATTCCCTATGCTGTTTTACATCTTATCGTTTCGTAAAAAAATGTATCTTTGCGCCGTTTTTAGAAATAACGAATAAAACCAAATAATCTATGAGAAAATCAGTTGCATTAAGCATGGCTTTGGCCGCTATTTTTTTGATTAGCGGCTGCGGACTCGGGAAAATGGTCAAAAAGTACCCGGAAGTGACGGTGACTTTGGACAACCCCGACCTGGAGAACAAAGGTGGTGAGGTGGCATACACCATCAAGGGCACCATTCCGCCAAAGTATATGAAAAAGAAAGCCACGATGACCTTTACGCCATCGCTGTCCGTTGACGGCCAGAAAGTCAACCCGCCGTTCGCCACCATCAAGTTGAAGGGCGAGAAGGCGAAGGGCGACGGTGTCACCATCCCCTACAAGGCCGGTGGCAGCTTCACCAAGAGCGGCACTTTCAAATTCGACGAAAGCTACGAGACGGCGGACATCGTGACCGGCGCTGTGGCCAATCTGAAGAAAAAATCGCACGATTTCGGTGACCGCAACCTCGGCGAAGGCATCAGCAACACCAGTTCCCGCGCCAACCTGACCCCGCGACTGACCGACAACGCTGACAACGGCACCGCGTTCCTGCTCGCACCGCACAACTACAAGGCCGAATTCATCGGGCGCACCGCCACCCTCTTCTTCGACCTCAACAGCGCGAACATGAACTGGAACAACCCCAACAACAAAACCAAGGCCGCCAAGGATTCCATCAAGGAATTCGTCGATTTCATGGGCAACGACTACATCATCGACCGCGTGGTGATTTCCGGCTGGGCTTCCCCCGAAGGCGAGGAGACCAACAACCAGGGCCTTTCCGAACGCCGCTTCCAAGTGGGCAAGAGCTGGTTCAACGACAAATTCAACGCCTATCTGAAAGATTACGCCAAGCGTAACAACATCAAGATGAAAGACTTGCAGAAGCCTGTCTTCGAATATGTGAACAACGCCAAGGGTGAAGACTGGGACGGTTTCGAAGCCGCAATCGAGAAATCGAACATCGCCCAGAAGAACCAGATCCTCAACGTGGTGCGTTCGCAGTCCAACAATGACATGCGCGAGCAGAAAATCCGCGAGATGACGGACATCTATCCCGAAATCGCCGACGCCATCCTGCCGCCGCTGCGCCGTGCTGAAATCCAGATGATCTGCAAGAAACACGACACCTACACTGACGCCGAACTCATCCGTCTGGTGCAGTCCAACCCCGGCGACTTCTCCGTCAACGAACGTCTTTACGCCGCTTCCGTCGCCAACGACATGACCGTGAAGGAAGCCATCTACAAATCCCTCATCAACAACAAGCAAACGGAGAACGACTGGCGTGCTTACAACAACCTCGGCGCCATAAATCTGAACGAATACTACCAGAACGGAAACCAATCCGATTTGGAAGAGGCTTTGAACTATCTGGAGAAGGCCGCCGCACTTTCCCCGAACAACGGCATCATCCTCAACAACATGGCCATCGCCGACTATCTCAGCGGTGACTTGGCAGCCGCGCAGGCCAATTTCGAGGCTTCCGCCAACGCCTCCGTGCAGCCCGTGAACCAGAACTACAACACCGGCGCGCTCAGCATCCTCAACGGTGACTACTCCAAGGCCGCCCAGCTGATGGCCAACCGGAGCTGCGACTACAACACCGCTTTGGTGCAACTGCTCCAGAAAGACTACAACGCCGCCAAGGCCACCCTCGACTGCATCGACAACGTGGACGCCAAGACCGCCTACCTGAAGGCCGTCCTCGCCGCCCGCATGAAAGTGGAAGAAGGCGTCTATAGCAACCTCGCCACCGCCCTCGACCTGGATTCTTCTTTGAAGAAAACGGCCAAGCGCGACGCCGAGTTCAAACGCTACCGTCACTCCGACCGCTTCAAACAATTGGTGAAATAGATTTCAATGTTATAACTTTTTCCATAGTCGGGCGAATCATTGCGGTTCGCCCGATTTTATAAAAGGACATAGACTTAGACTAGTGACTTAGACTTAGACTAGTGACTTAGACTTAGACTAGTGACTTAAACATAGACTTTCCAAGGCACGAACTTTAGATCCCTATCCCCTATTCCCTATTCCCTATTCCCTATTCACTATTCACTACTCACTACTCACCAAAATTCACTATCTTTGCCCGTTACAATTAAAAAAATCGAAAAATTCTATAACATATTGATACAAAAATGATTACAGAAAACAGAAACGTAGCCATCGCTTACGACTTCGACGGTACGCTCGCGCCGGGGAACATGCAGGAGTACAACTTCATCCCGGACCTCAACATGGACAAGGGGGAGTTCTGGCAGGCAGCCAACGAGATGGCCAAGCGGCACGACATGGACGAGGTGCTCGCCTACATGCACCTGATGTTGATCAAGGCCAAAGAGCAGAACCTCGACATCCGGGAGGGCACTTTTGTGAAATACGGCGAGAAGATCACCTTTTTCGAAGGGGTGGAGAGCTATTTCGACCGCATCAACGCCTACGCCGCCGCGCAGAACCTCCACTTGGAGCACTTCATCATTTCGTCAGGTTTGCGTGAAATCGTGAAAGGCACACGCATCGCCAAGTATTTCAAAACTATCTACGCCTCTGGTTTTCAATATGATGACAACGGGGTTGCGTGCTGGCCCGCGCTCGGCGTCAACTACACCAACAAGACGCAATTCCTGTTCCGCATCAACAAGGGCATTTACAACTCCTACGACAACACCCTGATCAACAAGTCGATGCCGGAAGACGAGCGCGCCGTGCCGTTCTCCAACTTCATCTACATCGGCGACGGGGAGACCGACGTGCCCGCCATGAAGATGGTCAACCTTTACGGCGGCACCACCATCGCCGTCTATAACCCCAACGCCGTGGCCACCCCCGAGCGCCCGGTGAGCGCGAAAGAGAAATGCATCAACCTCATCCGCCAGAAACGCGCCGACTACATCGGTCCCGCCGACTACACCGAAAACAGCGAACTCGACATCATCCTCAAAAAAGTCATCGACAAAATCGCGATGGAGCAGGATTTGCTGAACATCAAATACAAGGAAATCGGGACAATTGGGAGTTAGTAGTTAGCAGTTATAACGAAAACATTTTCCTTGAGCAGCCTCGAAGAGGCAAGACGCACGAAGTGCTAATAACCCCACATAAGCGTAGCGTAGTGTGGGGATTCAAAAAATAAAAAAATATGAAAAACCTCTACGAAAAATACCAACAATCCTCGTGCGTCTGCACCGACAGCCGGAATCTGACGCCGGACTGCCTGTTCGTGTGCCTGAAGGGCGCCAACTTCGACGGCAACAAGTTCGCCGCCGAGGTGCTGGAACAAGGCGCGAAATTCGTCATCACCGAGAACCGCGAACTGATGGGAGATCCCCGCGCCGTGGTCGTGGACGACGCACTGGAAACGCTGCAAAAATTAGCGCACTATCACCGGCAGCAACTGACGATGCCCGTCATCGGCATCACCGGAACCAACGGCAAAACCACCACGAAGGAGCTGATAAACGCAGTGTTGTCAACCACTTACAAAACCACCTGCACCAAAGGCAACCTCAACAACCACATCGGGGTGCCGCTCACACTGCTCTCCATCAAGCCGACGGACGAGATGGCCATCGTGGAGATGGGCGCAAACCATGTCGGGGAAATTGACGCACTCTGCCAAATTGCCGAGCCCACCTTCGGCCTCATCACCAACATCGGGGTGGCCCATATCGAAGGCTTCGGCTCGAAGGAAAACATCATCAAAACAAAAAAAGCTCTGTATCAACATGTTATAGCCAACAACGGCACCCTGTTCGTGAACGAGACGGACACGATTTTGCGCGACGGACTGACCTACGACAAGGTGGTCTTCTACGGGAAAGATGCTGAAAGCCAAATCGTTTCGATGAACCCTTACCTCACCATCCGCATCGGGGAGGAGACGGTGGAAACGCATCTGACCGGCAGCTACAACATCTGGAACTTCATCGGAGCCGCCGCCATCGGCCGCTATTTTCGTATTAAAGACAACGTAATTGCCAAAGCGTTAGGCGACTATATGCCCTCCAACCACCGTTCGCAAGTCAACCGCATCGGCAGCAACATCATCATCTCCGACTACTACAACGCCAACCTGACCAGCATGACGGCCGCCTTGAAGAATCTGGCACAGCTGGAACATCCCTGCAAAGTGGCCATCCTGGGCGACATGCGCGAACTCGGCGATTTGAGCGTGGAAGCCCATACGGAAATCTTCCATCTCACTGAAAACTTAGGAATTGAGACTTACTTCGTGGGACAGGAATTCGCCAAAGTCACCTCCGGGAACGTCTTCGCCGACGCGGAGGAGGCAAACCGCCATTTCACAGAACATCCGCTGGAGAACGCCATGATCCTGATCAAGGGTTCCAACAGCATGCATCTCAATAAGTTAACCGCAATTCTCGAAGCATGAGAAACGAATGGGACGGCATCGGAATCATGTCCGGCACCTCGTTGGACGGCATCGACCTGGCATGGTGTCATTTCACCCGAAAGGAGAACGGCAACTGGGATTACCGCATTGACAAGGCGGTGACCGTCCCGTATGCCGAGACGTTTCGCCAGCGGTTGTCGGATGCGCCGTATCTATCTGCTTTAGAGTACGTTAAACTCAACAACGATGTGGCGGAATGTTTCGCGAAAGCCATCAACGACTGGCTGGGCGACGGTCCTCGGCCGGACTTTCTCGCTTCGCACGGGCACACCGTCTTCCACCAACCCGACATCGGGCTGACCACACAAATCGGCAACGGGGCCGTACTCGCAGCAAAGACGAAAATCCTGACTGTCTGCGATTTCCGCACGAAAGACGTGGCCTTAGGCGGACAAGGAGCGCCGTTAGTTCCCATCGGGGATGAGCTGCTGTTCGGGGAATACGACGCCTGCCTGAACTTGGGCGGCTTCTCGAATATTTCGTATCGCATTGACAACCAGCGTATTGCTTACGATATTTCGCCGTGCAACATGGCACTCAACAAGTTAGCTAATCTCGCGGGATTGTCTTACGACAAAGACGGCCTGCTCGCTAAAGAGGGCACCCTTATTCCCGAATTGCGGCAAACCTTGAACAATTTGGGTTATTACCATCAAAAACCGCCTAAATCTTTGGGAAAAGAGTGGTATGATGACGTATTCGCGCCCGTGCTGAACCCGTTTTTGTCGAACCACAGTGTCGCCGACCTGTTGCGAACGGTAGTGGCACACATTGCCGACCAAATCATCGCCAACGTGCCGGAAAAAGCCCGCACCCTGTTGGTCACCGGCGGCGGCGCTCATCACTCTTTTTTGATAGAACAAATTCAGAATCAAAGAGATACGCTAAGAGTCATCGTTCCAGACCCTTTGATTATCGATTACAAGGAGGCTTTGATTTTCGCCTTTTTGGGTTTACTACGGTTGACGGGCGAGAACAACTGCCTACGCAGCGTGACGGGCGCCCGCGAGGACAACTGCGGCGGCTGCGTGTACGTATAAAAAAAGCCGCCACAATGTGACGGCTCAACTATTGCCTATTTCCTTGGCCCTATTCCCTATCCCCTTAAATACTCGTCAATCGCCTTTGCCGCGCTCTTTCCCGCGCCCATGGCGAGGATGACCGTGGCCGCACCGGAAACGATGTCACCGCCGGCAAAGATGCCCTTCCGGGAGGTGACGCCGTTCTCGTCCGCCACAATACAACCGTGCTTGTTGACATCCAGCCCTTGTGTGGTGGTGTAAATCAGCGGGTTAGGCGATGTTCCGATGGACATGATCACCATGTCGGTTTCCAACACGAACTCGGAACCGGGAATCGGCACCGGACGACGGCGTCCCGAAGCATCGGGTTCCGTGAGCTCCATGCGAATGCACTCCATACCGCACACCCAGCCCTTTTCGTCGCCGATGATGCGCACCGGATTGGTCAGCAGTTGGAAGTCGATACCCTCCTCCTTGGCATGGTGAACCTCCTCGCGACGGGCGGGCAGCTCTTCCTCGGAACGACGATAAACGATGTGGACCTCCGCACCGAGACGGATGGCCGTGCGCGCCGCGTCCATAGCCACGTTGCCGCCACCGACCACGGTCACCTTCTTGCCGACATAGTTCGGGGTTTCGTATTTTTCCTTGTAGGCGAACAACAGGTTGTTGCGCGTCAAAAATTCGTTGGCGGAAACGACACCGCAGAGGTTTTCACCCTCGATGTTCATGAAATTGGGGAATCCCGCGCCCGTGGCGAGGAAAACGGCATCATAACCCCACTTGTTCATCAGGTCGTCCACGGCGAGCGTGCGACCGATGACCACGTCGCTCTCGAAGCGCACGCCGAGGTTCTTGATGGTCTCGATTTCGGGCTTCACGATGTCATTCTTCGGCAAACGGAACTCCGGAATGCCATAGACAAGCACGCCGCCAAATTCGTGAAGTGCTTCATAGACTGTTACATCGTAACCCATGCAGCGCAATTCCTTGGCGCAAGTCAAGCCGGCGGGACCGCTGCCCACCACGGCCACTTTCTTGCCGTTTTTCGCTATCGGTTTGTGAGGCGAAACACGATTTTTCATCGACCAGTCGCCGATGAAACGTTCCAACTTGCCGATGGCCACGGGTTCTCCCTTGCGGCCGAGGACGCACTTGCCTTCGCACTGACTTTCCTGCGGGCAGACGCGGCCGCACACGGACGGCAGCGCAGTGTCCTCCTTCAGCAGAACGGCGGCCTTGTCGAACTGGCCGTCCTTGATCAGCGAAATGAAATCGGGAATACGGATATGCACCGGACAGCCTTCCATGCAGAACGGACGTTTGCAGGTCAGACATCGGCGAGCCTCTTCCACCGCTTCTTCGGCGTTGTAGCCGAAACAAACCTCCCTAAAGTTTGAACGACGCACCTCGGGCGCTTGCTCGCGCACCGGCACACGTGATTTCGGTGGAAGGGCCTCATGTGCGATACCGCCGATATGGCACTGGTGATTTTCACGTAATTCTTCCTCTTCCAACAACTTACGACCTTCAATATGGTCGTACATCGCCTGGCGGTGCATACACTCGTCGAAGTTGATGAGGGCGCCGTCGAACTCGGGACCATCGACGCAGGTGAACTTGGTCTGGCCGCCGACCTGCACGCGACACGCGCCGCACATGCCGGTGCCGTCCACCATCAGCGAGTTGAGGCTCACCACGCAGGGAATCCCTAACTCCTTGGCTTTCAACGACACGAACTTCATCATGATCATCGGGCCGATGGCAGTGATTTCATCGTAGCGACGACCCTCCTCCTTCACGAGCTTGGTCAGCATATCGGTGACATTGCCCTTGAAGCCCATGGAGCCATCGTCGGTGGCGATGTAGAGGTTGTTGGTAATTTTGCGGAACTGCTCGATATAGAAGAGCAGCGACGCGTTGCGGGCCCCGATGATGACATCGCACTCCAGTCCGTGTTGTGACATCCACTTTACCAATGGAAAGACCGGCGCGATGCCAACACCTCCCGCTATGAAACAGTAGCGCGAACGCCGCAGCATCCCGATCGGGCGGTGAATGAACGCCGACGGATTGCCCAACGGCCCCACCACATCATGGAAAAAATCGCCAACCGCAAAGGATACAATCTTGCGGGTTGATATTCCTATCGCTTTGATTACCAAAGTGATGGTTCCGTCCGGCAAATACGTGTCACTGACGGTCAAGGGGATGCGCTCGGCGGTCTCGTCCGCTTTCACGATGACGAACTGCCCGGGCAACACGGCCTGCGCAATCTTCGGAGCTTCCACTTCCATTAAAAAAGTGTCTTGCCCTAATTCTTCCTTTTTGACGATTTTATACATGGGTTAGAGGGTTAGAGGGTTAGAAGGTTAGAGGGTTAAAAGGTTAGAGGGTTAGAAGGTTATAGATTAATTGGTTCAGGTACATTTACAACGAAGCGACAATGGCATCCGCAAGGGCTTCCAGTTCAGCGCGTTGCGCTTCTTTCATGGCCGATTTGAAGGTGATGGCGGGTTCCAAAACCGTGGTGTTCTTCATCTCGCCGAGGATGGCTTTGACGGCGTTGCCGGAGACGGGTGCCCAAGAGCCGTTCTCAATGACGGTGAAGGTGCGGTTCTGCAACAGATGTGCCTTGATATCAAGCAGATAGTTCTCCATCGGCGGGTAAAGTCCGCCGTTGTAGGTCGGGGCGACGAGCACGATGTGGCTGCAACGGAACGACTCCGACACCAAGTAAGAGACGTGCGTGGCGGAGACGTCGTACATGCGCACGTTGCGGCAGCCCTTGTCGGCCAGCATCCCAGACAGCACGGTGGCCACGGACTCCGTATGGCCGTACATAGAACCGTAGATGACCAGCACTTCCTTATCTTCGGGCTCGTAGCGGCTCCACTTGTCGTACTTCTCGATGAATTTCCCGAAATCCTTGCGCCAGATGGGACCGTGGAGCGGGCAGATCATGGCGATGTCGAGCGTGGCGGCCTTCTTGAGGAGGTTCTGCACCTGCATACCATACTTTCCTACAATATTAGTATAATAGCGTCGGGCTTCATACATCCATTCGCGGTCGAAGTTGACCTCGTCGGCGTAGAGGTTGCCGTTCAGGGCGCCGAACGTTCCGAAGGCATCGGCGGAGAAGAGCACCTTGTCGGTGGAGTCGTAGGAGACCAGCACTTCCGGCCAGTGCACCATCTGCGCACCCACGAAGTTCAGCGTATGTTTGCCGGAAGCCAGCGTTTCGCCTTCCTTAACCACCTGAATCTGAATACTTTCAGGAATATCCATAAACTGTTTCATGAAGCGGGAAGCCTGCATGCTGCAAACGATGACGGCGTTCGGCCAACGCACCAGCACCTCCTGCAGGGAGGCCAGATGGTCGGGTTCCACGTGATGGACAACGATGTAGTCGAGGGCGCGGCCGGCCAGCACTGCGGTCAGGTTCTCCAAGAACTGGGCGCCCACCGCCTGATCGACCGTGTCCAAAAGCACCGTCTTCTCATCGAGGAGGACGTAGGAATTGTAAGACGTGCCGCTCGGGATGGGCATCATGTTCTCAAAAAGGGCCAACCGACGGTCGGAAGCTCCGATATACCATAAATCTTCAGTAACTTTTCTTGCTGTATTCATATTTAATTATAACTGTTTGTCCTGCATATCATTTTTCGGTCATTCAAAACCAAGGTGCAAAAATACAAAAAAACATCTTTGCGCGAAAAAATTTAAATTATGAATCAACCGCGCGGCCGATTAATTTTTTTTGTATTTTTGCGGGCTATAATATTAATTGGAATAAGTATAAATAAAATTCTATAAAGTATGAAGAAATTTACCCTGTTAGCATCGTTATTGATGTTCATCACCCTGAGCTACGCGGTGAATGTTATCCCCGTAGAGGATGCCATGAGAGCGTCCAAGAACTTCCTCTCAGAGCGTGTCGGCGCGACCAAGGCCGGCCAAATGGAGCTGACCCTCGTGAACACGGAGTATTCCGCCGAAGGCACACCTGTGACCTACCGTTTCAGCGTCGGTGACAAAGGATTCATGATTGTCTCCGCCACGGATCTGGCGAACCCCGTGTTGGCCTACTCTCTGGAAAGCAACTTCGAGACCGGCACCGGTGCGGACATCTACACCGAGCGTTACGCCGAGCAACTGTCCTACCTGATGGGCAATCCCTCCGCAGCGCTGTCCACCCGCAACGACTGGAGCCACTATCTGGCTGCCGACTTCAAGCCTTACGCTGTCAAGGGCAACCCGTGCGTGGAACCGTTGGTGACCACCCGCTGGACACAGGAGCAGTTCTACAACCAATACTGTCCCTACAACCCGCAGAACACCTACGCAGAGGATCACCGCACCCCCGTGGGCTGCGTCGCGCTGACCATGGCCAACATCCTGTACTACTACCGTTATCCCGAACACGGCTACGGCGTGCTTTCCTACATTCCCAAGGAATACAACGACGAAGGTGAACTCATCTACACCTATCCCCGCCAAACAGTGAACTACAGCCAAGCCACCTACGACTACGACGCCATGACCGACCAGTTGGGCAGCTATGACGGCGAACTCGCCAAGCTGATTTACCACTGCGGTGTCTCCGTGCGCATGAGCTACGGTTGGGACGGTTCCGGTTCCCAGTCCGAATACGCCTTGAACGCACTTCAAGACCACTATTTCTTCTCGGACAACGCCCAGTTCATCAATGTCAGCGACGTGGTTCCTGCCGACTCCCTGATGTATCTGTGGGTGAACAAAGCCAAAAACGAACTCGACGCCCGTCGTCCGCTGTTCTTCTCCGGTCAAAGCAACGCCGCCGGCGGCCACGCCTGGATCGTGGATGGTTACACCACCATCGGCAACGCCACCTATTTCCACGTGAACTGGGGTTGGGCAGGTTCCAGCAACGGCTACTTCCTCATCAACAACCAGGTCACCAGCAGCTATGGCAACTTCAATGTGAGCGGTTCCAACACCATGATGACCTCCCTGATCCCCGACAGCGCAGCCATCGCGAAACCCGCTGAGAGCTCCAAACGCGTCACCTCCAGCTTCGGCACCATCAGCGACGGCGCCGGCAACATGAAATACGCCCCCAACTCCAACCGCAGATGGGTCATCGCCTGCCCCGACGCCACCGCCTACAAGTTCCAGTTCTCCAAACTGAAAGTGAAGAACGGCGACAAAGTCATCATCTACAACGGCGGCACCGAAGCCTCCGGCATCAAACAACAATACAGCGGCAACTACCTGATGGCTGCCTGCTCCGACTACACCAACGTCTCCGGCTGTGAACACGGCGACTACACCGGCGAACCGCTTCCCGGCTCCGTCACAGTGAACGCTGACAGCGTGCTCGTGGTCTTCACCTCCACCGCCAACTCCGAAACCGACTACGGCTTCGTGTTGAAATATGAGGCCACCTCCTTCAACAAGAGCGCCTGCACCGACAAAACCTACACCGACCAGTGCATGCTCCTGACCGACAAGCCCAACAACGCCACGAATGACGACACCTACCGCGCTTCCAACATTTGTGAGTACACCCTGAACCTCAAATACACGGATCGTCTCGTCTATGCTTTCCCGAAATTCGACCTCAGAGAAGGTGATTTCGTGGACATCTATTACAACAAGAGCAACTCCTCAAGCTCCAGAGAGCTGCTGGCTCGTTACGACATCAACACCCCGCCGACCCAGACCTACACCGCGGACATCCCGTTGTTCAACGTCTCCGGCGCCCCCACCTCTAGAATCATTGTCCGCTTCGCCACCGACAACAAGCTTCAAGGTACTGGCTTCGAACTCCAATACTACGGCATCCACACCGGTATCAGCGACTTCAACAACGTGGAAGTCAGCATGTACCCGAATCCTGCCACCAACTATGTGAATGTGGAAGTCACCGCCGATGACGCACAGGAATTCAGCGCGAAAGTGGTCAACATGATGGGCAAGACGGTTTACACCGATGTCTTCGGCCACAACGGCGGCACCGAACTGTATCAGATTCCGGTCAACGACCTCGCCAAGGGCGTTTACTTCCTCCATCTGAACAGCAGCAACGGCAGCCACGTCCAGAAATTCGTCGTGGAGTAATACAATATTATATTACACAAAAAGAAAGGCGGTCCAAACGGGCCGCCTTTCTTTTTTGGCATAAAATTAAGAAACAGAATGACTATTTCTTCGAGAAGCTGGATTTGTCCACGCCACACATCGGGCAGGTCCAGTTAGAGGGCAGATCTTCAAATGCGGTGCCGGGGGCAATGCCGTTGTCGGGATCGCCAACCTCGGGATCATACGTGTAACCGCACAAATCACATACGTATTTTTCCATGTTTTAAGAATTTAATGGTGTATTTATTATTAATATGAGTATATGAATTGGCTGTTAGCTAAAAGCCAATGGCCAATAGCTAACAGCCAATAGCCAAAAACTATTTCAGCGGGCAAGTGGTGTTCATGCTGCAGATCAGGTCGACAACCTTGTTGGAGTAGCCCATCTCGTTGTCATACCAGGAGACCAGCTTCACGAAGTGCTCGTTGAGCATGATGCCGGCGTTGGCGTCGAACACGGAGGTTCTCTTCTCATCGAGGAAGTCGGTGGAAACGACAGCGTCTTCGGTGTAGCCGAGGATGCCCTTGAGTTCGTTCTCGGAGGCTTTCTTCATGGCAGCCTTGATTTCCTCGTAGGTGGCGGCTTTCTCGAGACGGCAGGTCAGATCGACCACGGAGACGTCAGCGGTGGGGACGCGCAGGGACATACCCGTGAGTTTGCCTTGCAGAGAGGGGATCACTTTACCCACGGCCTTGGCGGCGCCAGTGGAGGAAGGGATGATATTGCCGAGGATGGAACGGCCGCCGCGCCAGTCTTTCTTGGACGGGCCGTCAACGGTCTTCTGGGTGGCCGTGGCGGCGTGAACCGTCGTCATGAGACCTTCCACAATGCCGAAGTTGTCGTGAACGACTTTGGCGAGAGGAGCCAAGCAGTTGGTGGTGCAGGAAGCGTTGGAAACGATGGGCTGGCCAGCATATTCCTTGTTGTTGACGCCCATGACGAACATCGGGGTGTCGTCCTTGGAAGGAGCGGACATCACGACGCGTTTGGCACCCGCTTTCAAGTGAGCCTCAGCCAGTTCCTTGGTCAGGAAGAGACCGGTGGATTCGACGACATAGTCAGCGCCCACCTCGTCCCATTTCAGGTTGGCGGGTTCCTTTTCCGCGGTGACGCGGATCTTGTTGCCGTTCACGACCAGCATGCCGTCTTCCACGGACACTTCGCCCTGGAATTTGCCGTGCACGGAGTCATAGCGCAGCATATAAGCCATGTAATCCACGTCCAGAAGGTCGTTGATGGCAACCACTTGAACGTTGTCTCTTTCAGTTGTAGCTCTGAAAACCAATCTGCCGATACGGCCGAAACCATTGATACCAATTTTGATTTTTTCCATAAGATGTATTTTTAATTTAAGAGTTCAAAAAACGGGCAAAGATACATTTTTTTTGTGAACAGTGATTAGTGAATTGAGAACTGATTTTTTTGCGTTTGAAAAAAACTTTCGGGAGGGCGTTGGTTGAATTGGAAAAAAGTGTATTTTTGCCGCCCTAAATTTTAGTATCAATAAATCAATTAAAAAGCATTATGGCAAATCATTACGAAACCGTTTTCATTATGACGCCCGTTTTGTCTGAAGAACAGATGAAGGAAACGGTACAGAAATTCGAGAAGATTCTCACCGACCAGGGTGCAGAAATCGTCCACCAGGAGAACTGGGGCCTCCGGAAACTGGAGTACCCCATCCAGAAAAAGTCCTCCGGATTCTATCACTTGTTCGAATTCAAGGCCGACGGCAACGTGGTCAACGAATTGGAACTGCAATTCCGTCGCGACGAGCGCATCATCCGCTTCCTGACCGTGACGATGGACAAATACGCCATCGCCTACGCCGAGAAGAGACGCAACAACCGCAAGGAGAAAACTGCCGCCCAAGAGGAGAAGCAACCCGTTGCAGAAGAAGTAGTTAACGAAGAAACAAAAACCGAAGAACAAGCATAAAGATTATGGCACAGCAAAACGATATCAAATACATTGCTCCCGTAGCAGTTGACATTAAAAAGAAAAAATATTGTCGCTTCAAAAAGAGCGGCATCAAGTACATCGACTACAAAGATGCTGAATTTTTGAAGAAATTTGTGAACGAACAAGGCAAGATCCTGCCTCGCCGTCTCACCGGCACCTCCCTGAAATATCAGAAGAAAGTGGCCCAGGCCGTGAAACGCGCCCGCCATCTGGCCCTTCTGCCGTTCGTCACCGATAACTTAAAATCTAACTAAAAAAGCATTTTGTCATGGAAATCATATTGAAACAAGACGTAGCTAATCTGGGTTATGCCGATGACATCGTAAAGGTGAAAGACGGTTACGCCCGCAATTACCTCATTCCGCAAGGCTATGCCGAACTCGCTACCCCGGCAAAGAAAAAACAGCTGGCGGAAACTGTCAAACAACGCGCTTTCAAGGCTGAAAAGATCCGCAAAGAGGCCGAATTCATGGCCGGCAAGATCAGTGGCCTCGAAGTCAACGTTCCTGTGAAAGCCTCCGAAACCGGCACCCTGTTCGGATCGGTCAACAACATCATGGTCGCTGACGCCCTCAAAGCCCAGCACGACATTGAAATCGACCGCCACAAAATCGCCATCAACGAGGACAGAATCAAAGAGCTGGGTCAATACACCGCCACGGTGAACCTGCACCGCGAATTCAAAGTGGAACTCAAACTCAACGTTGTCCGCGAAGAAGCTGAATAATCATTTGTTGCTCAATAACTATGACAAAGCGGCAACATCTTCGGATGCTGCCGCTTGTCTTTTTGTAACCCTGAAAAAACAACCCACGAACAAGAACTTTTTGCTCCCCGAATACTATTTTCCGTCTTTGTTCGTTTCTATTGACTTTCGAATTAAAATTGTATCTTTGCAGGTTAAAAAATTCACGTTAAAAGAGAGGAAAAAAACTTCATGAGCAAACAGAAAAACGTCGCGTCACGCGGGAAATTAAGTCCACAAAGACCGCTTTTCCACATACTTATGGCCATTCTGGTGACCGTGGCCCTCTTTGTGCTCGTCATCCTGTTCCTGAACCTGTTCACCCGCCACGGCCGCGAAATCGAGATGCCCTCCTACTACGGCAAATCGGCGGAGGAACTCACCCAGCACGGCAGGGCGGAAGGCTTCGTGTTTGTGGTGAACGACGAACTCTACGAGGATGGCGCGGCCCCCGGCACCGTGCTGAAACAAAACCCGCTACCCGGCGAGAAGGTGAAACACGGACGCAAAGTCTATCTCACCGTCGCAGCCTCCGAACCGCCCACCATCAAAATGCTGGAACTGAGAGACTTGTCACTGCGCCAAGCACAAATCATGATCGAATCGCAAGGCTTGGTGCTGGACCGTATCATCGAGAAACCGAGCCCTTATGAGAACGTTGTCCTGGAAGTGCTCTACAAAGGGCATTCCATCGCACAAGGCACCCCCATCAAACAGGGTGAGAAAATCACACTTGTGGTAGGCAAAAACATCGGCGACCTGCCCGACAGCGACAGCACCCAAACCGAAACTCCAGAAAATTAAATATAACCCTCTTGACCTAAGACATTTATGAAATTCAATCCGAAATTTTCAATCCTTTTGCTATTATTGCTCCCGTTCTTCGGAAGCGCACAGGAAATCCTGACCGGCGTGCCGCAAAACAGCGTCATCATGAAAGCCGCCAAGAAGGGGATTCCCGCTAGATCCGCCACGGCCGTGAAACTGCCCTTCGTGGACGATTTCTCCAATTACACAGGATACCCGGACGCCCATCTGTGGCAAGACCGGCAAGGCTACGTCAACACCGGATTCGCCGTCTATCCCCCTTCCATCGGTGCCATCACCCTGGACATTTTAGACGAGTACGGACAAGTGTATTCCCACGCCTCACGCAACACCTTTGAGGCCGACACCTTGACCTCCAACCTGATACGTTTAGACAGCAATTTCCTGCAACACAGACAGATGCTCGCAAGCGACTCGCTCTATCTGAGTTTCTATTACCAACCGGCAGGAGCCAGCAAGACCTACCCCGCCGGCGGATGGGAAATTGTGGGTGACGCCCCCGAGCACTCCGACAAACTGGTGCTCGAATTCGGCTACGCCACCGGTGACATGGTGTTCGCTGGCTTTGAATACGGCGAATACATTATCGAAGACGGGCAATACTATTCCATGGGTGACACTATCGAAAACCCCTTTATGCCAGGCACTTACTACATCTTCGAGAGTGCCGCCTACGCCGGGGAAGTCATCTTGATGCCAGTGGATTCAATCTTTGAGGAAGAATACGTATGGAACGAGGTCTGGTCCTCTTACGGCTGCAACGTGAGCGACTGGGTGGAGGAAAACCCGCTGCAGTACTTCAAACAAGTGATGATCCCCATCACCGACGCACAGTACTTCCGCAACAACTTCCAATTCCGTTTCAGAAACTTCGGCAGTCTCGACATGGACGCCTGGACGAGCGGCAACATCGTGGGCTGGTCGAGCAACTGCGACCAATGGAACATCGACTATGTCCGGCTTGACCTCAACCGCACGTGCAACGACCTCTATCCGAACGATGTAGCGTTTGTGAGCCCCTCCATCTCGACGCTGCGGGAATACCAGGCAATGCCGTGGAACCAGTACCGTCCGACGGACATGATCACAAAGTTCCACAACGACCTGAGCAACCTGTCCAACTCCGTGAAAAACACCTTCTACACCTTCAAAATCGACAAAAACCACGGACAGACCATCTACGTTTCGCCGTTGAACAACGAAAACGCAGAGCCCTACTCCACCAGCGGCTTGCACAGTTACGAGCACCACGCCAACCCCAATTTGGAGATGGCCTACGAGTATGACGGTGCCGACAGTGCGGTGTTCACCATCACCCACGTGTTCAGCATGGTGGGCGGCAACGACGAACGGAAATTCAACGACACGGCCCGTTTCGAGCAGAAGTTCTACAACTACTACGCCTACGACGATGGCACTGCGGAGGCCGGTTACTGCCTGCTCTCCACCATGGCGAACCCGGAAGCCTCCTTCGCCGTGCGTTTCACGCTGGCCGAACCCGACACGCTGCAGGCCGTGCGGATGTGGTTCAACCGCACGCTCAACGACGAGAACGTGGCCCCGTTCTCGCTGATGGTGTGGGACGACGACAACGGCCTCCCTGGGAACGTCCTCTACGAAATGCCCGCGCAACAGCCCGCCTTCGCCGATGAATTTCTGGACTTTGTCCCCTACTACCTCGAAGAGCCGATAGCGGTTTCGGGAACTTTCTACGTAGGCTTTTACCAGCACCACGACGTGCAGCTGAACATCGGCTTCGACCAAAACAACGACGCCAGCGGCAAATTCTACTACCGCACCTCCGCCAACTGGTATCCCTCCTTCTACAAGGGCGCCCCGATGATCCGTCCCGTGGTCGGCAAATCGTTCGACCATTCCGCCGTTCCGGAACACACGAGTGCGGACGTGAAGATGTACCCCAACCCCACGACCGGAATCGTTTATATCCAAACCGACGACCATGACTATGACTACCGGATCCTGAACGTCTATGGCCAGTGCGTGGAAACAGGAACGCTTCAAACGAACACCGTTTCGTTGGAAAGATTCCCAACGGGCATCTATTTCATACAATTAACATCTGGAAATCAGACAATTGTCACAGAAAAAATAATCAAGCAATAATATGAAGTTCAACTTAAGCAGACCCTTGGTCTTTTTTGACCTGGAAACCACCGGCTTGAATGTCGGGAAAGACAAAATCGTGGAAATTTCGCTCCTGAAAGTCATGCCTGACGGCGAGGAAATCAGCCGCACGGAGCTCATCAACCCGGAGGTTCACATTCCGGACGAATGTTCAGCCATCCACGGCATTTCGGACGAAGACGTGCGCGAGAAGCCCACGTTTGCGCAGCTGGCCGACGACCTGCTGGCCTTCATCGGCGACGCGGACCTGGCCGGTTTCAACTCCAACAAGTTCGACGTGCCGCTTTTGGTGGAGGAATTCCTGCGCTGCGGCCGCCGTTTCGATTTAAGAAACCGCTATCTCATTGATGTCCAGAACATTTTCCACAAGATGGAACCGCGCAACCTCATCGCCGCCTACAAGTTCTACTGCAACGGCGACCTGACGGACGCGCACCAGGCAAGTGCCGACACGAAAGCGACGTACGAAGTGCTGAAAGCGCAACTGGAGCGTTACGACGGCGTGGAATACACCGACCACCGCACCAAGCGCACCTACGTGCCCGTGCAGAACGACGTGAAAGCGCTGAGTGCGTTCACTACCGAGCGCCAAACCGTCGATTTGGCCGGCCATATCGTGATGGACGCGCAACAGCGTCCGGTTTTCAACTTCGGCAAGCACAAATCCAAACCCGTGAACGAAGTCTTCAAGGTGGAGCCCGCGTATTACGATTGGATGATGAAGGCCGACTTCCCGCTCTACACGAAAGAGGTCATCACACAGATTTACCATGAGGTTTCGCTGGAGAAGAAATTCGCCAAATAGACGCCGGACAGAAACCAGCGGTGACAAAAAAACGCCCCGACACACAACTGTGGTCGGGGCGTTTCTTTTAGAGGCTGTAAACCAGCTTATTCTTTCTCCTCGAAGGAAATTTCCCCCGCAGGTCTTTTGTTCTGTTCTTTCTCCTTGCTCTTCTGGAGTTGTTTTTTGAGCGCGTCAATGGCGAGATCGGTGGCCTCCTCGAAGGATTTGGCCGTTTTGCCGGCGCGAGCATCGTAACCGCGGATGTTCATGCGAATGTCAACGGTCTTGTTCTCCGGCGCTTCAGTGTTCTCCAATTTCAGCGCAACGTCAGCACCCATGATGCCGTCATGCAGTCTGTTCAGCTTCTCCACCTTTTCGGTGATAAAGTTCTCCAATTTCTGATCCGCTTTGAAATGAACGGAATTGATGTTGATTTTCATAAAACCTCCTTTTTTTATGCTCTAGGATGAGCTTGTTTGTAAATGGATTTGAGTTGCTCTATCGAGTTGTGCGTATACACCTGGGTGGCGGCCAGACCGCTGTGGCCCAAAATGGTCTTGATGGCATTGAGATCCGCACCCTTGTTGAGCAGATGGGTGGCGAACGTGTGCCTGATCACGTGCGGGCTGCGCTTGTCAATAGTGGTCACCATATCCAAATATTTCCGAACAATTCGATAGACCGCCTTCGGATAAAGTTGCTTTCCGTTAGCGGTGACAAAGATATAATTATTTTCCGTTCCCTCGCAAAATTTTTTTTGCAAGTTTTCCAAGTACAATGTCAACAACTCTTCCAGTCTATTTCCGAACGGAATCATCCTTTCCTTGTTTCTTTTTCCCAGAACTTTGACCGTATTTTCTTGTAAATGAATATCTTGCACTTTGATGTTCAACAACTCCGACAGACGCATACCGGTGGCGTAGAAGAGTTCGAGGATCGTGCGGTCGCGCAAACCTTCAAAAGATTCCTCGAAAGGAATGTCGGCAAAAAGGTGTTCCATATCCTTCTGGTCCACATATTGCGGCAGTTTTTTTGGGATTTTGGGAGCATGGATGGAGAGTGTGGGATTGACCTTTAACTCTTTGATTTTCAATTTATAGCGATAGAAAGCACGCACCGCGCTGATCTTCCTGTTCACCGATTTTGCCTGCAAAGATTCGTCCTCCAAGAGGGATATAATCCATGTCCGGATATCCTCGGTATGAACATCCTGCAGTTGATTAATTTCCAATTTTTCTTCTAAAAAGCTGAAAAACTGAGACATATCATTCTCATACGCGGTCACCGTGTGCGGCGAAACGCGTTTCTCGTATTTCAGGTAGTCGATGAAATCTTCGTAGGACATGGTAAGGGTTGGGGGTTATCCCCCCCCCTGGCCCCCCCCCTAAAGGGGGGGGGGATGGGGGGGGGTAAAAAAAAACAGGGATGCGTCCCTGTTTCTCTTTGATTGGCAAAACCGTTTTTACTCGTTTTCGGCGGCGCGAAGCTGCTGAACGTAGATGGCCTTGCGCAATTGCTCCCGTCTGATGACGCTCTTCTTGGTGAATTCTTGTCTGGCGCGGATTTCTTTCTTCACACCAATCTTGTCGAATTTCTTTTTCAGTTTCTTGAGCGCTTTGTCGATGGACTCGCCTTCTTTAATGGGAACAATAATCATAAAAAATACCTCTTTCTTTTAATTGTTAATAAAAAATTTTAGCGCGGCAAAAATACACTTTTTTCGATATATCCCGCCACGAAATCACTCATTTTCTTATGTAACACAAATAACTATGAATCAGCTATTTAACAAAAAGAGGATGCCGTAACGACATCCTCTTTTGGGATAGGAATGGTGGAATTTAGCAATCCACGATGGTGCACCAACCGAATTTGTCTTCGATTTCACCGTATTGGATACCCATGAGATACTCGCGCATCTTGATGGACCAAGGGCCGGGTTTGCCGTCTTTGGAGATGACATATTCCTTGCCGGTCTCTCTGTCCTGAATCTTGTGGATGGGGGAGATGACGGCGGCGGTACCGCAAGCGCCGGCTTCCTCGAAGGTGTCGATCTCATCGAGTCTAACGTGGCGTCTTTCGACCACGAGACCGAGATCCTCAGCGATGGTGCGGAGGCTCATGTTGGTGATGGAAGGCAGGATGGAGCCGGAATCCGGAGTCACGTACTTGCCGTCCTTGATGCCGAAGAAGTTGGCGGGGCCAGCCTCGTCGATGAAGGTCTTCGTCTTGGCGTCGGCGAAGATGGAGGCGCTGAAGCCTTCCTTGTGGGCGCGTTCGCCGGCACGGAGGGAAGCGGCGTAGTTACCGCCGACCTTCACGTGACCGGTGCCCAGGGGAGCCGCACGGTCGTAATCCTTGGCGATCTGCATGTCAGTGGGTTTGAAACCTTCCTTGAAATAAGGTCCAACGGGCATCACGAAGACGATGAAGAGGTACTCGTCAGCGGGTTTCACACCGATGGTGGCGCCGGTACCGATGAGCAGCGGACGGATGTAGAGGGAACCCTCGGTGCCGTAAGGCGGGATATACTCGGCGTTGGCCTTGATCACCATCTCCAATGCTTCGAAGAACAGCTTCTCGGGAATGGGAGCCAGCATGATGGTGTCGGCGGAATTGTTGAGACGTTTCCAGTTCTCTTCCCAACGGAACAAGCGAACTTTACCGTCTTTGCCGCGGAAAGCCTTCATGCCCTCAAAAGCCTCCTGACCATAGTGCAGGCAGGATGCCGCCATGTGCATCGGAATGTACTCGTCAGAGCTCAACTCCAGTTTTCCCCACTCGCCGTTTCTGAAATAGCAGCGGACATTGTAATCGGTTTTCATGTAACCGAAAGAAAGATTTTTCCAATCGATATTTTTCATAAAAAATTTATTTGATAAGTTGATTTATACTTTTATTAAGCTGTCAACGGAATATTTGGCCAGTTTTTTGCGCCCTTTCAGCGCTTCGAGTTCCATCAGGAAGAGCAGGTGAATCTCTTTCGGTTGGAAGTGGTTGACGAGGTTGATGGCCGCGGACATGGAGCCGCCGGTGGCCAGCACGTCATCGATGATGAGCACTTTTTGGTTATCATGTACGGCATCGGTGTGGATTTCCATCGTCGCGCTGCCATATTCAAGCAAATAAGTCTCCTGGTAGGTCGTGTATGGGAGTTTGCCTTTTTTGCGCACAGGCACGAATGGAATGCCCAACTGATACGCGATAACCGGACCGAAGAAAAAGCCCCGCGACTCGAGGGCGACCACCACATCGGGTTCGAACTTCCTGGCTATCTGCAACATAGCATCCATAGTTTCCCGAAACGCCTGCGGGTCGTTGAGCAAAGTAGTAATGTCGTAGAACTGGATTCCGGGGGTCGGAAAGTCAGGAACCACGCGTATTTTCTCCTTGATATTCATCACTTTTTTCTGTCCAAAAATTTTGCACAAAAGTACACTTTTTTTTGAAACAAAAAAGGTGTCCCCGAAGGAACACCTTTTTTTTTCAGTTATTTGGAAAAGATTATCTTTTCTTTTTACCGCTGTTAACGATGGTGTTGGTGGCTTCAGTCTCAGCTTTGTCGATAGCCTTGTTGGCCACTCTACCGGCAGCAGCCTTGGCATGATCCTCAACAGAAGAAGTTTCTGTTTTCTTCGCCTCGGTCATACCGCCGTTGTTGTTCTTTTTAGGAGTGGTGGTGTTGTTTTTCTTGGCGGGAGTAGCCTGAGCAACGGGCTCTTCAGCGACGGGCTCATCAACAACTTCCTCAGCAACATCTTGAATGACCTCCTCAACGGGGACGGTGTCCATCAAGACTTCGGGTTCAGCTTGTTTTTTGTTGCCGCAAGCGAAGAAAAGGCCTGCGCACAATACTGCTAAAAATACTTTCTTCATTTTTATTGGGTTTTAGGTGAATAATTTCTGGTGAAAATTACTTGGCGGGAACGTAAGTGATGGTGAAGGTGTTCTGAGCCTTGGCAGGATTGTCGTCATCGTTTCTGGTGTATTTGATGACCAGTTTGTCCTTGGAATACTCTTGAACGGTGCATCTTTCAGCAGGCAGGTCGAAGTTGGTGTAATCAACATTGTACTCCCAAGGCATCTGGAAGAAAATCTCTTCATTCGCTTCATCAACGGTATAAGAAGCGACGGTAACGACTTGGTAAGCATCCGGTGCTTCCGGAAGAAGGGTACCAGGATCGATGGTTTGAACGCCATTGTCACCAAAGATGATGGCATCATCTTTTTCGTAAGTGAAGAAGTAACCGGTGTTGTGTTCATAGTCACCGTCAGCAAAGAGCTCCTCAAGAGCAACGCCGGAAGTGAGCACATAAGCAGGAACAGATTTGACAGAAGTCATCACCCAACCTTTCTTGGCGGATTTCAGAATATCCGTGATGGGGGTTTCAGATGTAGGATTACATCCATTGAGCAAAAACAGGGCTGCAACAGCCATTACACAAAATACTTTCTTCATTTTTTTGATTTTTTTTGGGTTAATAATTATTGATTTTTATAATTTTTTTTCGCCTTTTATTCCAAGGCGCAAAAATATATTTTTTTCTAATGGTCGGCTCTTAAAAATTCTTAAAAAATAATTTTTTCTTTAATTCACCAAAAAACGTGCATTAGACCCTAACTGATTGTCAAAATTTAACGGGTCGAAATTTTCACCTCGTCGGTCATTATCCACGCCTTCTCGCCGGGGGCGGCGTGCCACTTCGGCAACTTCTCCACTGGCTCGGCCTCGATGCGGATGTATTTCACCCCGATGCTCGGGATTTTGTGGCGCAGGATGCAGACCCGCGGCTGGTCGTTCTCCTTCAACGCCGGGTCGAAGGGCAGCGCGACCTCCTCGGGCTGGCTGTACTTCTTGCCGTTCTTGGAATACGACACTAACACCTTCTGCGGCATAAAGACCCACTGCGAGGGGTGGTGGGCGAAACTGAGGGTGACTATCAGCGAATCAGATTTGCTTTTTCCTGTTTCGCAATTCATTATCATAGGATTCCCGAAGTAACCAATCCATCCGTCACGATAGTCTGCAGGGTTGCCAATTTTCCAGTCGGATAGGGTTTTCTTTGTTGCATAATCGTATGGTTCGTCTGCCGGGCTAATATAGGTGATACTCCATGATAATGGTTTGTGGCTAATAGTTTTATCGCAAGGAGTCCAAAGGCAACCCGACAAATATGGAATTTCTGTTTCCATAAGCGGCTCCTCACCGACTTTTAAATGCAGATTAAATCCATATAGATGTTGGTTGACAAGCAAATCTTTATGGGCAACTCCTGGGCCACAAGTGGCCGTACCCAATCCAGATTGCTTAAAGTCAATATTAAAGGTATAATATTCAAACTGATTCAACTCATTGGTGTGTTTTGCTTGCCCAATATCATCGTCCGAATAGGGGTAGATGCTGAACTGGCAATTTCGATGATCTACTTGGGCTGAGAGCATCTGCCGATGGTCTTTATCTAATAAAGACACATAGCGTGTTTCCATACGATTGCCCGCCGCCTGCGGACGCACGTAATGATGGAAAAGATCGTCCGTTGGCGCCTCGTAGTGTCCCACGAAGCCGCACGCTTGTCTGTCAGGGTATGTTTCTTGCGCATAGCCCACCCACTCGGTGGTGACCAACTCTTTCGACACTTTCATTTGTGCACCGATTTTGGTCAATAAGGGTACCCAACGTGGTTCAACAATGGTAAATCCTACCAGAATATCACCCGATTGCGAAACAAAATACTGCTCTTCGGCCTCTATAACAATTTCACCTAAGGTGTTTTTTGCATCTTTTCTGATTTTCGCATAAAAAAACTTGGTGCCATTTTCGAATTTTTCGTCGCAAACAATCCATGTCAAACTGTCTAAGCCGATGCGTCTCCAAAGTAACTCTCCATGACCATCCACATGGTCGTTATCGGTGGGCGGCCGCCAGAAATTGAGCCGCGGTCCGTCCACCACCACGGACTTTCCGTCCTTCTCAATCGTGGAAATGCAACCCTGCGTCCGGTCAAACACGATTTTCGTCTGCCCGATGATGATATTCAGATCGTTTCCATTCCATTGATACTGAATAGTATCCTTTTCAAAACCAAGATTAGGTACATTAGGTTTTCGCGTCGGCACGGGCAACTTGAACTGCTCGTAAGCGACCACGTGATACCAGAATGTGGAATCCTGTTTTTCTTTCATTAAATCTTTCTGCCATTGGGGACGAGAATAGGTTTTTGGTCCTAAATAAAAATCCACCATCACATCCCGTCCGGGATCAACCGTGTCCAAATTTTGCACAGCGTTCATAATTTCTTGCGGCATAGTGAAATAGCCGGTGTCATGCGGGGCAAGGTGCATCGGCACCATCGGGATGTAGCCAGAGAGTGGTTCTCCTGGCATTGGTGGCCGCAGAAAGCTGTCAGGATGCACCGCCGGTTCGTGCGCCACATCGGTGCGCAAGCGGTACAGCAGCGTATATTCTTCCAAGTTGCTGAAATCGAAGCGGTTGATGATGCGGAACCTCAATGAATCCGGGTCAACCATTTCAATCTTGATGGGCTGATAGACCTTCCGCACCTCGGCCAACTGCGGGTGCGGTTTCCGGTCGGGATCCACCAGGCCGTTGATGCAAAAGTTGCCGTCGGAGGGCATATTTTCCCCGAAGTCGCCGCCGTAGGCGTAATATTTATCTGTAGAGACGGGGCGCGCCCCGTCTCTACCAGTTGTCAACAGACCATAATTCGCCCCGTCTCTACCAGTTGTCAGCAGACCCTGATCGACCCAGTCCCAGATGCAGCCGCCCTGCAGTTGCGGGTACTTGTAGATGGTGTCCCAGTAGTTTTGGAGGCCGCCGCAGCTGTTGCCCATCGCGTGCGCATACTCGCACATAATGTACGGGCGAGTCTGCGGCTCGCGGGCGTAGCGGGCGAGGTAGTCCGCGGAGGGGTACATAATGGCCACGATGTCGGTGTTACGGTCGTAGAGGGCGCGCTCGTATTGCACGGGGCGGGTGCTGTCCTTGGCCTTCAGCCAGTCGTAGGCGGCCTCGTAGCAGACGCCGTTGCCCGACTCATTGCCCAACGACCAGACGATGATGCACGGGTGGTTCTTGTCGCGCTCGTACATATTACGGACGCGCGCCACCGTAGCCTCTTTGAAGTCAGCACGTTTCGCTAACGACTTCTCCCCGTAGCCCTGCGCGTGCGACTCGGCGTTGGCCTCGTCGATAACATAGAGACCCAGATAATCACACCAATAGTAGAATTCTGGACAATTTGGATAGTGGCTGGTGCGTACCGTGTTGATATTGTTGGCCTTCATCAGCCGCAGGTCTTGGACTATGCGTTCTCGGGACATCACGTGGCCCGTTTTCGGGTCGTGCTCGTGGCGATTCACCCCGCGGATGGTCACCGGCACCCCGTTCACCAACAGTTGCCCGTTCTCGATGCGGATGTTGCGGAAACCGATGGGGAGATGGTCTATTTCAAGAGTCTGACTGGGTGGTTTAAGTGCAGTTCCTATTGGTTTGCATAGTCTGATTGTCAATTGATAGAGA
>JAEEGH010001365.1_pt1 | contig 71105 bp, 63 predicted proteins | sample 9134181 | NCBI WGS metagenome assembly JAEEGH01 (sample SAMN16246544, study PRJNA631951) | gut metagenome | biome: gut microbiome; feature: rumen; material: DP-attached | host: Bos | place: Iran: Karaj | collected 2018-10 | reverse complement strand
CAAGCGGATATATTGTCGAACTGGATGGAGTAACTGTGAACCCAGCAAAACATAAGACGTAAAACAATATTGACTTTAAAGGAGTTCATAAAGATGATAAAAAACAAGAAATCATTCGTTCTGATAAGTATGTTGGTCATTGCTCAAACCTAAAAATATGAGAGGAACTACAAATGGAAACTATTCAAGTATATTTGAGAAGGGCAGACAGGGAAAGATTGTTGAATGATCTCGCAAATTATCTGATAGAGGATGAGATGCTTCTACTGGAAATGAAAGACAGGAAAATTTCTGAAATACAAGACAGCTATAAAAACAGAATGAATACTTTTATTGACAGTCTTCTTTTAATCGATGCTGTTGAAACACCCAATATGGTCTTCTATATGTGCGACTCAGTTTCTTTTGACAGGTATCATGAGCACTGGAACAAAACAATATGTCTTGTAGATATAGAAAAAATCCGTAAGGATATATACGCACCGGGATATTGTTGCGATTTTATGGACTGGAAGGACACGCTTGGATGTTATGTTGCTGACAATAAAATTACACAGGATTACATCTTTGAGCTTTTAGCACAATACCTTATTGAAACGTCTTCTTTTGGTATTGAGCCTAAACATAGGGAGAATAGGATTAATGAGATTTTTTCGGGTTTAGAAAAAGCGGAAAAAGATGTTGAAGAAGGTCGTACTCATACAGCCGATGAGGTTCTCGAAAAATTACGACTGAAATATGGATTACCTGTTAAAGAAAAGGACGAGACTAAGGAAAAACTACGTTCTGAAATAACGAATGCAGAATACAAGTTCAGTAGGTATTGTCACTGTAAGGAAAGGAAAATAATCTTAGAAAGTCTCGGATATGATGTTCCTCTATGTTAACATGGAACAAGATTTTACTAATCCAGCAGAATTACTGGAGGAGACTATAACTTGATATAATCATACAGACAGGCTTGAGGACTGACATCCCGGCATTTTATCTGGAATGGTTTATTTAGATGTGGACTTTTTGTGCAAAATGGCATTATCTAAAATAAATTTAGATAGTGCTATTTTTGTGTTTATTGATATATTAAAAAATGTAGGAAAGTTCGAAAAAATAAGGATTTTTAAAAATTTAGATATGGACATTTTTAAAAAATGTGGTATACTTAAATTGAATTTAGATAAGCCTTTTTGGATGGAGGTATATGAATTATGAGTGGAATACAGCTGAAAAATATCAGAATACAGAATTTCAAGTCCTTATATGATGTTTCATTAGAACCAGGCCGCGTAAATGTGTTCATAGGTGCAAATGGGTCCGGTAAGTCATCGGTATTGGAAGCAATAGGGGTGCTCAGTGCGGCTATGACGGATAGGGTAAATTCAAACAGCCTCCTGAGAAAGGGAGTAAGGCTGAGTACATCTTCACTATATAAATCAAAATTCCTTTCTATAGAAAAAGAGTCTAAAACGGTTGACTTTTCTATTGAGTGGGGATTAAATGGGCATTCTTACGATTATACAAGCCATATGACTGTACCTAATGATGATGATTCATGGAAATACTTCGCAGAAAGTGTAACCCGTGATGGTGTGTCTGTTTATGGAAGGAGCAATAGGAGCAGCGTTCAACTAAACAATAAGATAGGATATTTTACAGTTTCAGAAAATTTATCAGCCGGAGAATATCTTGAAGCAGCCAAGTATATCAGGGATTATGGCATTTATCAGCCGGACACATTAACGCTTAGAGGAACAGTTGCAGATCCGGTACAGATGAATCCGATTGGTCTTAATGGTGGCAGATTGGCAGAGGCTATACAGGATCTTATAAATCAAGATGGCGAAGATTTAATGTTCGGCTCGATGTATATGGAGGATATACTGGAACTGATTGACTGGGCATCAGAGTTTAAGGTCGGTAAGCCTAAGAAATCCATCTTAAATCCGGGAGTTCCTACCACACAGCAGATTATTGAGTTTAAGGACAAATATTTAAAAGACACAGCCTCATTTACAGGGTATGACGCCAGCGAGGGTGCTTTATATGTTTTGTTTATGCTGGCTCTTGCAATGCATGATAAGGCACCTAAGATGTTTGCAATAGATAGCTTTGATCATGCTATGAATCCAAGACTTGCCAGAAGGGTAACTGAAGTGTTCTGCAATAAGATCGTAGAAGGCGGAAAGACTGTTTTTATGACAACTCATAATCCTTTGGTTTTGGATGGGTTGAACCTTTCAGATGATAATATCAGGCTATTTACCACTGAGAGAAACGTAAATGGATATGTCGAAGTGAGGAGAATAAAGGTCTCGGAAGAACTTCTTAAGATGAATCAGCCATTATCCAGACTTTGGATAAATGGTGCACTGGGAGGCGTTCCTGAACTGTTATGAGAAAATTAATAGGAATAGTGTCTGAAGGACCGACGGATTATATGATATTAAAATCTGTGATAGACAGGATCACAGGAGAGAATAACCGATATCTTTCACTTCAGCCGGAAAAGGATATGCTTGGACGGTATGGAAACGGATGGAAAGGTGTATGGCGTTGGTGCAAGGAAACAGAATCCGTAAAAATGCTGATGGAAGGCATTCAGCCAAGCATGGACGCAGTTGTGATACAGATGGACGGGGATGTAATCAGGAAAGAGAAGGAAGTTCACTGCTTTTGTGAATCCACTCACTGTAATGATAAGGGAACTGTTTTTCCTTTGTACTGCAGTAAAAAGGGAAAAGACTGTCCAGTTGTGCTTCCGTGTGGGAGTCATGAAGAAGGCGTTACTGGTATAGTTGAATATGGTAAAGTTGTTCTCCGAGAAGCTATCGGAGAGGATGTAGCGAAAATAGCTATAACTATTCCGTGCGACAGCACGGATGCATGGGTTGTGGCATCATATGAATCTGAGATCGATGATATAGAGAAATTTGAGAATCCGTGGAAAAATGTAATTTCCAAAGGGAAATACTATCACGGTATAAGGGTTCGTGGCGAGAAGAAAAGTACGATTACCTACGCCTTGTTTACCGGGAACGTTGCTGAAAAGTGGAATTTGGTGACTGAAAAATGTATTTCTGCAAGAATTTTTGAACATGATATAAAAAGGATGCTTCTTTAGAAAGAACTATTCGACCCTGGTCGCCGGCATTACCAAGAAAGTCCGAAAATCTTTGTATATCAAAGGTTTTCGGATTTTTTATTTTTCTGTTAGCATATGAAATACTGATTTCCTGCAAAAATGATAAGAATTTAGATTTGGGTGCCTCTTTTTTATGAAAGAATATTGACATATGTCAGAATAAATGATATATTCTATGTTGACATATGTCAGAAAGGAAAAGTTATGCCGAAAAATACTAAGTGTAGAAGAATATCAGGACTTCCCGGACAGTTTGGATTTGTTCCGGCTGATAATGTTGAAGCTGGTGCAGTACAGTTAACCTTTGATGAGTTTGAAACGATACGCTTGCTGGACGCTGAAGGACTGACGCAGGAAAAGTGTGCAGAGAAAATGGGAGTTGCAAGAACTACGGTAACTGCTATGTATGACAGTGCCAGAAAAAAGATTGCTAAAGTACTTGTCGAGGGCAGAAGCCTTGTTATTTCCGGCGGGAACGTGAGATTTAGTATCTCACAATATGGAAGTATTGGCAAATTAAAAACTAAAGGGGACAATATGATGAGAGTCGCGGTAACTTATGAAAACGGGGAGATTTTTCAACATTTTGGACATACAGAGCAGTTCAAGGTTTATGATATTGAGGATGGAAAAATCGTACATGAAGAGGTTATAGATACCGACGGCCAAGGACATGGTGCTCTTGCAGGCTTTTTGTTCGGTGGCAATGTGGATACCCTGATCTGTGGAGGAATAGGCGGTGGGGCACAGGCTGCCCTTAATGATGCCGGGATTACTCTTTATGGCGGAGTATCCGGGAACGCCGATGAAGCTGTGAAGGCATTACTTGAAGGAAAGCTTGATTATGATCCAAATGTAAAGTGTAATCATCATGGGGAAGGCCATAACTGTGCCGAAGATCATAATGAAGAACACCATTGTGGAGGTTACTGTGCTCATTGATTTGTTTTTAACCTTTGCTAAGATAGGCATGTTTACATTCGGAGGGGGATACGCAATGATCGCCCTTATAGAAAAAACCTGTGTAGAAGATAAGAAATGGATTTCTCATGATGAGATGATGGACGTAACTGTAATAGCTGAGTCCACACCGGGTCCGATAGCGATCAACTGTGCAACTTATGTAGGATACAAACAAGGGAAGCTTATCGGTTCGGTTGCAGCAACACTGGGCATGGTACTCCCGTCATTTATACTGATATATATTGTAGCGCAGTTTTTGGACGGATTTCTTGAGATTACATGGATAGCCAATGCGTTCAAGGGTATTAAGATTGCTGTGGGAATTTTGATTATAGATGCGGCCCTGAAAATGCTGAAGAAGATGAAGAAAAAACCATTTCAGATAAGCATGGTAGTAAGCTCGGCTGTTGTAATGTTATTGATAAGCTTTTTTTCAATAGAGATATCATCAATGGTACTGATGCTTGCGGCAGCCGTTATAGGCATTATTGTAATGATGATTTTTAAAACCGACAGACAAGAGAGGGATAAAAGATGATATATATAGATCTGCTTATAGGATTTCTTGAAGTCGGATTCCTTTCTTTTGGCGGAGGATATGCTGCCATACCTCTTATACGTGATGTGGTTTTGTCATATGGCTGGCTGGATGAGGAAATGCTGACATATATGGTTGCCGTAAGCGAGAGCTCTCCCGGACCTATTATGGTAAATATGGCAACATATGTCGGCAGTCTTAAAGGAGGTATTCTGGGTGCTGTCATTGCAACTGTAGCTGTGGTTCTTCCGGCATTTTTGATAATACTTCTGATTATGGTTTTATTAAGAAAACTTCTTCAGAACAGATATATGAAGGCTGCTCTGGGTGGGATGAAGCCATGTATTATAGGTATAATCCTGACAACCGGGTTTGTCATGATGCTAAGAACCTGCGGTATATTTGTTGGAAATAATCCTGCAGATATTCTGACTATCATCCTGACATGTGGTATAGGAGTTATTTATTTTGGCTCAAGAAAAATACTGAAAAAGGGAATATCTCCCATAGGCCTGATTGGATTATCTGCAGTAGTCGGAGCGGTAGCATATGGTGTATAACAGTTTGCTTACTAAGTATTGATTTGATATAATAAACATGTACAAAGAGAGGGCCATGGATGGCGTTAGAAAACTTTGAGACAATGGGAGAATTAAGTTATGAAGAACGTTAATGGTGACAGCACCGATTCAAGGGAAAAAATAATAGTCCGGACAAGTGTTATAGGCATTATAGCCAATGTTTTTCTTGCTGCCTTTAAGGCGGTCATAGGTCTTATGAGCAGTTCGATAGCCATTATAATGGATGCAGTAAATAACATTTCCGATGCGGGCAGTTCCCTTATTACGATAATCGGTACTAAACTGGCAGGCCGAGAGCCGGACAAGAAGCATCCGTTCGGATATGGGCGTGTTGAGTACCTGAGCGCTATGGTCATATCGGTGATAGTGCTGTATGCAGGCGTGACATCACTGGTAGAATCGATCAAAAAGATCATTACACCTGATGTACCTGATTATTCAACTGTTTCCCTGATCATAGTCGGGGCTGCTGTAGTAGTTAAAATTGTTTTAGGAAGATATGTCAAGTCAGTCGGCAAGAAAGTAAATTCTGCTTCACTGGTCAATTCCGGCGAGGATGCTACACTTGATTCTGTGATATCTGCATCTACTTTGGTTGCTGCTGCGATATTCCTGATCTTTGATATATCACTTGAAGCGTGGCTGGGTGCTATCATCTCACTTGTTATTATCAAATCCGGTTTTGAGATGATAAAGGAGACCATTTCACAGATACTTGGTGAAAGGAATGATGCTGACCTGGTAAAGAGCATAAAAGAAACCGTTACCGGTTTTCCGGATGTACAGGGAGCATATGACCTTGTGCTTAACAATTATGGTCCTGATACATGGAACGGTTCGATACATATAGAAGTTCCCGATACTTATTCCGCTGACCGCCTGGATCAGCTCATAAGGAGCATACAGGTAAAGGTATATGAAGAGCATCACGTGATACTGACAGCCATAGGTGTGTACTCCGTAAATACAAAAGACGCTGAGATAATCGAAGCGTATAAAAAGGTAAAAGACTTAGTACTGTCCCATGAGTATGTCCGCCAGATTCATGGTTTCTATATGGACAAAGAGAAAAAGACTATGCGGTTTGATATCGTGGTAAGTTTTGATGCTGAAGACCGCAGGGCAGTGTATCGCAAAGTGATAGAGGCTGTGGGTAAAGAATATCCGGGATATGAGATGCAGGTAGCGATGGATACGGATTTTTCGGAAGATTGAGAAATAAATATTCGGCCCCCGGTCGTCGGTAGACCGGATGAAAGAAAGTCATTGATTATGGCTTTCTTTTTTTTATTTGACTAGCAGGGGCGGATTTGCTATACTTTTCTTGTTGGTTTTGAGTTAAAAACTATTATTCCAAGATAATACAGTATTTCGTATCCTTTTGTAAATTGACGTTGGTTTCAGGGGTTGTTATACTTTTAGCTGTAAATGTTGGAAATAAAATATATAGCAGGGGAAAAGATATGGAATACAAAGAACTGAAATTTACAGAGGAACGGGCACTTTTCGGAAGCAGGGACATAACGGTAACGGACTGCGTATTTGAGGAGGGAGAGTCTCCTTTAAAGGAGTGCCGTAATGTTGAGATAAACGGATCGTTATTCAGATATAAGTATCCGCTGTGGTACTGTGAGAATGTAAAGGTAAACAGTTCGGAATGGTTTGAAATGGCCAGAGCCGGAGTATGGTATACCGATAATATCAGCGTAAATGACGCCATGATACAGGCACCGAAGAATTTCCGCCGCTGTAAAGGCTTAGAGCTTAACAATGTGGTTCTTTCAAATGCTGAAGAGACACTCTGGAGCTGCGACGGAGTAAAGATGGACAACGTTACGGCGAAAGGTCATTATTTTGCCATGAATTCCAAAAACATGGAGATAAACGGTCTGTCACTTGACGGAAACTATTCATTTGACGGAGCTGAAAACGTGGTCATAAGGAACTCCAGGCTTCTTACCAAGGATGCTTTCTGGAACAGCAGCAACATAACGGTATATGATTCATTTATTTCGGGAGAGTATCTCGGATGGAACTCTAAAAAGCTCACTCTTATCAACTGTACTATAGAAAGCCTTCAGGGCATGTGTTATATTGACGAACTTGTCATGAAAAACTGTAAGCTTATCAATACCACGCTTGCATTTGAATATGCTAATGTCGATGCTGAAGTTAATTCCAAGATTGAAAGCGTGTTTAACCCCGCATCGGGAACCATTAAAGCACGTGAGATAGGCGAACTCATAGTGGAAAAGGATAAGTGCGACCCTGCTAAATTTAATATCATATGCGATAATATAGAAAAACGATCGGATAAAGTAGTGTGGTAAGACACTCATTATGAGAGGATACGGTAATGCACATCAGTGTAACGGATATAAAAAAGCGATACGGTAAAAAAGAGGTGCTGAAAAACATCAGTTTCAGTGCTTCAGGTGGCGAATGCATAGGTATAATAGGAAAAAACGGCAGCGGTAAATCTACGCTTATCTCCATACTTGCAGGGATCATCAGGGCTGATGCCGGAAGCTTTTTTGTAGAAGACAGGGATGCGCTTAAAGAGGATACAGTAAGACATGACTTAGTGGCATACGTTCCGCAGGGGACTCCTATCATAGAAGAGCTTTCCGCACGGGATAATCTCAGAATGTGGTATCGCCCTGAGGACCTTAAAAAACAGCTTGAGAGCGGATTCCTTAAGGTGCTCGGGATTGATGAATTTCTGGATGTCACAGCGGGCAAAATGTCGCTCGGTATGAAAAAAAGGCTTTCCATAGGTTGTGCCATCAATAATAATCCCAAGGTCCTTCTGCTGGATGAACCGACTGCAGCGCTGGATCTGGTATGTAAGGAGGCAGTATATGCTTACCTTAGGGCATTTATGGAGAGCGGCGGGGTGCTGATCCTTGCCACACATGATATATATGAGATAAGCATGTGTTCCGGGTGCTATCTTTTAAAGGAAGGTATACTTGAACCGTATTCTTATAATAATGATATGACGGATCTGTTAAACAGGATATGAGCACAGGCACTTACTTTTACGGTCAGATAAAAAGAATAGTAAAGCTTTTTCCGGGGATATTTACACTATCCCTTGTTTTTGCGCTTGTAATAGGAGTTGCCGGAGTACTGAATGCACGCCATACCGATTACAATAAGGTAACATCGAAGTACAATGTGGGATTCCTGTGTGGTACGGACGATGCTTTACTGTCAATGGGCCTGCAGTTTATCGGCTCGATCGATGATACTCAGCTGATCGTAAATACTTTCCAGTATGACACCGAAGAGGCAGGCTTTGATGCACTCCATAACAACGAGATCAAAGTACTTGTCGTGGTACCGGACGGATTTATGGATGCGCTCATGTACAGTGATGATTCACCTGTGATCAAGCTCTATGCGGCGAGCCAGAAGGGTATCACTACCGTTATAATGGAAGAAGTGGTAAACATCTTCTCGGATGACATGATATATACTGAGGCGGGACTTTATTCACTGCAGGAGGACTTAGACTATACATCCCTGTCGCAGGAAGAAAAAACAAAGCTTAATGACAAGCTGTTCATTACATATATGAATGCACTTCTTTCAAGAGGTCTGCTCACAGAGATAGAACACATAGGCCTTGGCGACGGGATGTCCTTCATGGCTTTCTTTTTCTGCGGCATCGTTCTGTTTTATACTGTCATGCTGTCATTCTGCTCCATATCATTTTTCTTAGACAGTCATACGGAATTTTTCATGATCGCAAGATCGAAGGGAGTAAAGCCTTCGTCACAGATCCTTACCGAATATGCAAGTTTCTTTATATCCAATCTTATATGTTCATTGTTTACCCTGTTCTGCGTATATGTGCTGTTTGCAGCAAAGATGGTGGGGATAGAAGAGTTTTCCAAAGATCTGTTCCCGAGATATATCAGGTTTTCGGGGTATTTCATACTTGTTCTTATTGAACTTACATCGTTTACTTTTCTGCTGTTTGAGGTGATGCGCGGGATAATCAATAAATTCCTTCTTCCGTTTTTGGTGCTCATCGGATTCAGTTTCCTGTCGGGATATTTTTATCCGAGGTCATTCCTTCCCGATGCGGCGTGCACCATAGGCGAATATCTTCCCACAGGTGTTGCTTATGACGTAATCTCGTCAGGAGTTACCGGAGTGTTCAATGCTAAGAGCATGCTGATGCTTGCTGCTTATACCGCGGTATTCCTGGCTTTAGTCACCTATGCCCGCCGGATACGTATTGAAAGGGGGATAGACTGATGAAACAGGCACTTACAAGATATATCCTCCTTCAAAAAAGGATGATCAGGCGTAAAAGCTATATCGCCATGGCTTTATCCGTATTTATCTTTATTTTAATACTCAGGGGAGTGGCCATGCAGGACAGCTCCATGACTACAGTTGCACTGGCTTTGGAAACGGGGGCGGATGAGACCTCACGCAGTCTGTACGAAAGCCTGTCTTCACCGAACGTACTTATCAGATATGTGAAGTATGATACCGAAGATGAAGCCATAAAGGCTGTAGCGGGCGGAAAGGCTGATGAAGCATGGATAATACCGGCAGATCTGTCAGTACTGGTGCAGGAGTTTGCCATACATAAAAGCGTATCACGGCCTATAAAGATATACGCTAGAGATCCTAACGTACTTCACTTTTTCTTAAGGGAAATACTTGAAGCTCAGCTGTTTAAGCATATCGGAAAGCTGATCTATACCGATTTTGCAGAAAAAAAGCTCGGATTTACCTCATCCGATTATGAGGCTCATGTTACGGATGCCACGATCTTCAGGATATATGACATAGGGGACGAAGTCCCTGAAGAACAGCCCAATTATGTGACTGCTCCTTTAAGAGGTTTTATGGCGTTGTGGCTTCTTATTTCTGCCATAGCTTCGGCCATGTATTATATATCCGATGAGAGAAAAGGACTTTTCATATACTGGAAGACCAAGTGTCCGGCATTACGGGAGTTCTTATATATTCTTGTTGTTATGCTGGATTCGGCGGTCATAGCGTTGGCGGGGCTTTTTATCGGCGGTGTGATGACGGGCTTGGTATGGGAGATACTGCTGATACTGTTGTATATTGTGATCCTTGCTCTGTTATCAATGATATTCAGGCGTATCATGCGTAATGAAAAGATAATAGGAGTATTTACTCCCGTGATAGTGACCATGGCGGCTACTTTCTCGCCTGTATTCATGGATTTAAGGGCATTCTGGTATATACAGAAGCTGATACCGTCATACCATTATCTTGAAAGTATATTCGATCCGTATTACAGGACGGGCATGGTATTATACTGCCTGATACTTTTGGGCATAGTGGTCGTGATTGATACATTAAGGAAGATATTTATAAGAAACAAGAAATGATTTCCGGAGGAAGTATGAGAATAGGTTCTGGGGTATACAAAAGAAAAGACGGGCGTTACGAAGCCCGATACAGAAAAGGAATATCATCCGAAGGTAAAACGGTGCTGGCTTCCGTTTATGGAAGGACCAGAGAAGAGGCTGAAGCAAAACGCGCGGCGATAACAAAGAAGCCGACTCTGCCGGAACGTCTTGCGGGCATTAACCATAAACAGCTCAATCTCCTGATACTCGGTGCGGGAAGCCATGGACATGAAGTAATGGAGATAGCGCGTGCCCTCGGTGTATTTCAGAAGATAAGCTTCCTGGATGACGGTATCACGGGTGAAGGGATAATAGGAAGATGCCATGAGGCGGTAGATTTCTTAAATGAATATCCGTGTGCATTTATCGCCATAGGTGATAACAGGGTCAGGAAAAAGTATGCCGAATTCTTATGGGAAAAGAATTTTATACTTCCGAGGATCATATCCCCTAAAGCCATGATATCGGAAAACGCCGTGATAGGCGAAGGCTGCGTAGTGCTTGCAGGAGCGGTGGTGGAAGATGCCGAGATCGGAAACTTCTGCATCATAGATCCGGGAGTAAAGGTCAGTTCGGGCAAAAAAATAGAAGAGTATATACACCTGACAGCTGTCTAGGTGTCTATACTCTGTCAAACCATTCTTCAAGTTCTTCAAGCGGCATGGGCTTTGCGAAATGATATCCCTGGAACAGACGGCAGCCCATGGATAATAACATGGAATACTGTTCTGTGGTTTCCACACCCTCGGTCAGGGAGATGATACCCAGGTCCCTTGTCATATTGAGGATGTTGTGCAGTATCTTCTGGCCTTTTTCGTCAAACTCGGATTTGTTCAGGAAGCCCATATCGATCTTTATCAGGTCTACAGGCATATCCTGGAGCATGTTAAGGGATGAATAGCCGCTTCCGAAATCATCCATTTCCACAATAAATCCGGCTTTCTTAAATTCATTTATTATGGCAATTTTGTTCTCGGGATCGTCCATCATGACGGTCTCTGTTATTTCTATACGGAGCCTGGAGGGTTCTATTTCGTATTTTTCCACAAGGTTCTTTATGACTCCGACTACGTCCATAAAATAGAAATCCTTAGGCGAGATGTTTACGGATATAAACTGTTCTCTGCCTTCTTTTTTCCATTTTGCCAGTATCTCACAGGCACATTTCCACATGTATTTATCCACTTCGGCTATCATGCCGTTATGCTCGAGCACGGGGATGAACCTGGCAGGAGAGAGGAAGCCGTCCGTGGGATGTATCCAGCGGGAAAGAGCCTCGGCTCCTATGGGTTTACCGGAGCTGTCGACTATCGGCTGCAGGTAAGGTCTTATCTGTCTTGTGGCGATGGCATCGCTTAACTGTGATGAAATATGCTGGTCCCAGAGTACCTGTTCCCTCATCTTGTCATCATAATATGCCATATATATCTGATAATCGTTCTTGATACCGCTTATGGCAATTCTCGCCCTGTCAAACATTACGGATATATCTATCGATCTGTCGGGGATAAAATACACTCCGATATGTATGAGTACGTTATGGCTTATATGCCCGTTGCTTACCGTGAAGTGCCCTAAAGATTCCTCTAAGGCCGCGTCATCAAATTCATCTACCGGCATGCACATACCGAATATATCGCCCGCAATCCGGCCGTATATGCATCCTTCTGACATAGTTGCCCTTATTCTTTGGGCTATCTCTTTTAACACATGGTCTCCGAAATCATTTCCGAAGATATCGTTTATCATCTTAAAGTTATTGACGTTGGTGTAGACTATAGCATAGTTCTTATCGTTTTCCTTCTGTAATTCCTGTGCGATACATTCATACAGATGTTCTTTGGTGTATAAGCCGGTAAGAACATCATGGGTTGCGTTATACTTTTCTTTCTGAAGAGCCAGCTGTTCTTCGGTGTTGTCACGTATGCTTAAAAACGAACCGACAATCTTTCTTTCGGAATAGGGGATCGTATGTTTTTCCAATAAGTAGTATTTTACGGTATCCGTTCCGGTGATGAGTTTCTTTTCAGTACTCCATTCTTCTGTTTTAAGATCAAACTCTCCGAACATGTCCTTAAGCTGTGATTCTGCAAGGGCATAATCATCATCCGTGATATCGGCGAGCTTTATACCGCGGTCATTTGCCCAGATGCACAAACCGCTTGAATCAAAGAAGTAGAGGGCCTCGGGCAGTTCCGATGCCATGCCTGCAAGCATTCTGTCCAAAAGTTTTAAAGGCCTGTAATACAGTGCAAAGAAATAAGTAAGGATACCGAATATCGCAAAACCTATCATGGACCTGTCGATGGGGGTGCCTGAGAAAATATAGAAGGTTTCCCATACACATGCGACTACCATGGCTATAAGCATGATAAGATACCGTTCCGCATATATCTTGATGGAACGGATGGTTTTTATAAGGAAAACGAAAAATATAAATGCAAATATACTGTAATCAAGTATACGGTGATAGGTCTGTCCGAGCTTGGGTATGAGACGGAAATACAGATTGCCCTCAAACATGACCGGTTCGGTATCAAACGCATGTGTGAATACGGGATTGAAAGAATACTGTATCACATCAATTATAAGAAGGGCATCTATGGTAAATTGTACGATTTTATTTGGTCTGGTGATACGGCAGTATCTTAAAGTAAATCTGAGCAGAGCGTACATAACTGCATCCATGCCCAGGAAATAGATATAGTAGCCGACCATGGAAGGAAATCTGTCTGTTGAACAGATGATGATCAGGTTTCCTATAACGGGAGGTATAATAGAGCATACAAGAAAAGCGACAGACTTTCCGATGATCTTCTTTGAATGCATGGAAGATATCGTACAGACTGTCAGGATTAAAATGAGTAATGAAAAGATTATTGTAAATTCTACTCTCATGATCCTTTTTCCCTGTCCCCTTGATATAATAATACTCCTGTATACTGTATCGGCATAATTGCCTCAAAAGTTTAAAAAAACCTAAAAAATTTTTTCAGTATTTAAGGACTGTTTAATAATTGGCATTATATAATCTGCTTGCGGCAAACTCCGGGAACCTGTTGCAGGCCACAACGGGTATATACGACGTCGTTCCGGAGAGATGGATTTATATTAAGTAAATGGAAAATAAGGAGCATTAAAGATGTTTTTTGAAATACTAAAGAGAGATCTGAAAAGAAAAAAGACGATGAATTTCATCATTTTTATCTTTGTTATACTTTCGGTGACGTTTGTATGTTCGAGCGCTGCCAATCTGTCTGCGACAATAAACTCACTCGATAAGTTTTTTGAAATGGCAGAAGTCGGTGATTTTGTATCCATAGAAAGAGCACAGGCAGAGGAAAAAAGTTCTGCGGAAATAGCAAAAAGTCTTCCCTATGTAAAGGATGTTAAAACAGAACCGGTTTTATACAATGTTGAAGGAATAGGGATTAAAACAGGGGAATCCGTTGTAGCAGCTGAAATAGTAATGGTAAGCTCGATTGACAGGAGAATAAACAGATACTTTTACTCGTCAGATAATCTCGAAATAACAGAGGTACCGAAAGGCGGAGTTTATATAAGGAAAAGTACCCTGGATATTTTAAAATCGGACGTAGGGGATGAAATAACACTTACCATTGACGGGACAAAGAAAAAATTAAAGGTGTTGGGAGTTATTAAGGATGCCTTTTTCGGAGGATCACTTATGGATTCTCCGAGGATCCTGATAAGTGAAGAAGATTTTTCTGATTACTTAAAGGGAGAAAATATAGATCAATACCTGGGAAGTATAAATTTCTTCTATACTGACAATACGGATGACTTAAGAAAAGAGCTTTCTTCATGTAACAATATTGCTTTTATGGATACTAAAGGCACTATGAAGTTTACTTACCTTATGGAGATGCTGGTGGCGGGTCTGCTTATGATAGTAAGTATCTGTCTTATCATCATAGCCCTGTTTATCCTGAAATACACCATATCCTTTACCATAAGTGAGGAGTACAGGGAAATAGGTATCATGAAGGCAATAGGTATCCCGAGTTCCGGGATAAGAATGCTGTATCTGATAAAATATATGGCTCTGGCAATACTTGGAGCAATAGCCGGATTTATATGTTCTTTTCCTTTTGCAGACTTGCTTATGGAAAAGACAAAAGAGACCATGGTGATATCCGATGAAGGCTCGGTGATACTTTCGGTCATCAGTGCATTGGCGGTTGTCATGATAGTATTGTTTTTCAGCTTCCGGTCGACAAGACAGATAAAGAAATTTACACCCGTGGATGCGATAAGAAACGGCAGCACCGGTGAAAGATATCATAAGAAGGGATTACTTAAACTTTCTAAGTCGGGTTCACGTCCGGTACCTTTCATGGCGATCAATGATATCTTAAGCGGGATAAAGCGTTTTACTGTGATGATCATCATATTCACCATCGGGATACTGTTAGTTATGATAGCTCTTAATTGTATCAGTACCTTAAAGAGTGAAAAACTTGTCAGATGGTTTGGAGTTACGGAGTCGGATGTATACCTTTCAAGTACAAAGAATATCACGGATTACCATAATGAAAACGGTAAAGAACTGTTAAAAAGGGATCTGGAAGATATGAAAGCTCTGCTGGAAGAAAACGGAATGCCCTGTAAGGTGGGTGCAGAAGTCCTGTTTAATTATACCTTAAAAAAGGATGATCTGTCTGCAAGGTCCATGACTTTCCTGGGAGTAAATACCGACACAAGTGATTATAATTCTTATGTGGACGGAAGCGCTCCGCAGAATCCGAACGAGCTTGCAATGCATTTCAAGCTTATGGATAAACTCGGTGCACATATAGGTGATAAGATAACCTTGTCCGACCAGGTTGGTTCGAAAGATTATATCATAACCGGAACTTTCGAGATAATGGCTAACATGGGAGAGGGTGTAAGGCTTCATCAGGATGATGACAGAAATTATAAGTATATGAACGGTATCTGGGGAATACAGATCGATTTTACGGATAAGCCTTCTAAAAGGGTGATTTCGGAGCGCATCGAAAAAATGAAAATATTGCTTCCTGATTATACCGTTTATACTCCCGGTGAATTTACGGATAAGATAATCCACTCAGCATCTTACCTTGATGATACAAAGTGGCTGATCCTGCTGGTAGTAATACTGATCAATATCTTAGTTGCGGTACTTATGGAGAAGTCGTTCCTTACAAAGGAGCGCGGGGAGATCGCCTGCCTTAAGGCATTAGGTTTCAGGGATACCTCGATAATGGGATGGCAGACGTTCAGAGTGTTTATAATACTTTTGATATCAACAGTGTTAGCTATGCTCCTTAATAATCCCGTGTGTCAGTTATCGGGTGGCGCGATATTCAGGGCCATGGGTGTTAAGAATGTAATATTCAATCCGGATATTTTGGACAGCTATGTGTTCTACCCCGGCATCATAATCGCAGCGACTCTCTTCGGAGTATTCATCTGCGCAACGTCGGTGCGTAAGATCAGTGCCAACGAGATCAACAGTATAGAGTAATGTGACAAGGGGACGGTTCTCCTGTCACACAGTATAAAAAAATAAGAGGATAAAAAAATGGCAAAGAATGTATTAGAAGTTAAAGATTTATGCAAGACATATGTGGTTAATAAGAGACAGAATAATGTGCTCAGGAATGTTAGTTTTACAGTGGAAGAGGGCGAGATGATCGCTGTCATGGGGCCTTCTGGTTCGGGTAAGTCAACGCTGCTTTATACTGTATCGGGTATGGATAATATGACTGCGGGAGAGGTGAACTTCTGCGGTAAGGATATTTCGAAGCTTAAAGCTAAGGAGCTGGCAGATGTGCGTCTTAATGAGATGGGCTTTATCTTCCAGCAGATGTATATGCTGAAGAATTTAAATATCCTGGATAATATCATATTGCCTGCACGTCAGTCCAAGTCCAATAAGCTTTCTAAAGCGGAAAAGACCGAATATGGAAAGAAGCTGATGAAGAAGCTGGGTATTATAGATATCGCGGAAAACGATATCAATGAAGTATCAGGCGGACAGCTGCAACGTGCCTGCATCTGCAGAAGCATGATAAACAATCCGAAGCTTATATTTGCCGATGAGCCTACAGGAGCCCTTAACCGTACAAGCTCCGAAGAGGTTATGACAGAGCTCGGAAAGCTTAATAAAGAGGGTACCACCGTCATGCTTGTTACACATGATGCAAAGGTAGCAGCGAAGTGCAGCCGTGTTATGTATATAGAGGACGGAAACATTAAGGGTGAGTACAAGCTTGGAAAATTAGAGAAAAACAGCGATATAAGAAGCCGTGAGAGAGGTTTAAACGGCTGGCTTATCGAGCAGGGATGGTAAAAATTTAAAAAAATCGACCAATAGTCGAAAAAATACTTGACAAACACAAAATCATGCTGTATTATATAGAAAAACCGACCGACAGTCGAGAAAAGGAATACAGCATGAAAAAAGGAGAACAGAGAAAACAGGAACTGTTAAAGATCGCATATCGCATGTTTATAGAAAAAGGCTATGACAATACAAGCATAGACGAGATCATAGCCGAGGCCGGTATCGCAAAGGGAACATACTATTATTATTTCCAGAGTAAAGAAGATACATTAGAGGCCGTGATAGATATGATGATAAACGAGGAGGTTGCAAAAGCAAAAGAAGTCGTTGCAAGCCCGATGCCGATCCCGCAAAAGCTGGCGGCGGTCATTTATTCACTTCGTCCGGGTCAGGAAGAACAGAATATAGCAAAAGTAGTTGAGTCAAACGAAAATATCATACTTCATGATAAGCTTAATAAAAGACTTATCGCAGAGGCTGTCCCGCTGCTTTCGAGTGTAGTAAGAGAGGGCATTGAGACAGGGGTATTTAACTGTGAGCAGATAGAGGAACGTGTGAAGATGATACTCATCATCTGTTCCGGGTTGTTTGACGAAGATGATTTTACGGAAAACGAAGTGACCGCATTCATAGATGTGACTGAGAAAATATTCGGGGCACAGCCCGGAACTATGAGCTTTGTCAGCGGATTGATTTTAGGAGGGATTGCACGATGAATAAGACAAATGATAAGTACATTTTTAAGCCTGTTAAGTTTTTTGTATTGGCATATCTTTTTACATGGATTTTCTGGATACCTGCGATCTTTGTATCGGGCGATATCGGTGCGGGACTTATGTTTATAGGTCTTTTGGCTCCAGGAGTTGTATCTACGGTATTTGTACTTAAATCAGGTTCACCGGAATTAAAGAAGGATCTTAAAAATAAGATAGTAGGTTTTTATAAGGTTAAGTGGTTTAATGTATTCTTAGGTATAGGTGTGTTTGCCCTGATAATAGTAGGTTCGATCCTGCTTTCGCTTGCTTTCGGACAGTCACTTGACCAGTTTGCTTTCACCGAAGACTTTTCGTTTACCGGTGTAGGTGTAGGCACAGCACTGGTTACGATCCTGTTGGCTTCCATCATCGAGGAAGTAGGCTGGAAGGGTTATTGTGAGGATTCTATAGGAGAGTACATGAACTGGTTCTGGGAATCCATGCTGTTCGGTCTTTTCTGGTCACTCTGGCATCTGCCGCTCATTTTTATAGAGGGAACTTATCAGGCAGGTCTTATGGTAAATCCTCTGTATGTGGTCAATTTCTTCGTAAGCGGTATCCCGCTCGGATTTATCATCACATGGGTATACTTAGTCAGTGACCGTTCGATTCTTGCATGTATGATATTCCATCTGTTCGTTAATTTTATGCAGGAAAAAATAGCTCTGACTCCCGAGACAAAATGTGTTGAAACTCTGGTTGTCACTGCAGCTGCAGCGATCATAGTACTTTGCAACAAGAAAATGTTCTTTGAAACAGACCATGTGGGAAGGCTGCTTGAAACACAGTTCGGCAAGGAGAAATAAGATGAGTAACGGATACAAAAAGTTCCTCCTGCTGTGGACGGGGGAGCTTATATCTTCCATAGGCGGCGGGCTTATGAGTTTCGGTCTGGGGATATATGTATTCAATGAGACGGGAAGCGCAGCAGGGATGGCGCTGGTGACGCTGCTCGGCTTCCTTCCTACACTACTATTAAGTGTCCCCGCGGGAGTACTTGCCGACCGTTTTGACAGAAGACTTCTCATGATGATAGGAGACGGATTCTCCGGACTCGGGATATTGTTTATCCTGATATGCATGCAGGGCGGCGGAGCCACACTCGTGCAGATATGTATAGGTGTAACCGTGAGTGCGGTGTTTTCTTCGCTTTTGGAACCGTCATACCGTTCTACGATCACGGATATCCTGACAAAAGAAGAGTTTTCAAAAGCTAACGGACTTGTATCCCTTGCAGGAAGCGCAAGATACCTGTTTTCACCTGTAATAGCAGGTTTTTTGCTTACGGTAAGCGACATTTCACTTCTGCTTATCATCGATATATGTACCTTCTTTGTAACCATCACAGCTACGGCTATCGTCAGAAAGGGTGTGAAGACTGTCCGTAATGCGGAGAGGCAATCATTTTTTGCAAGCTTGAAGGAAGGATGGCAGGCTGTTCACGGAAAGAAGGGAGTATTCTTACTCATTATGGTGTCATCTGCGATCACCATGTTTATGGGAATACTCCAGATACTTGTTGAGCCTATGATCCTGTCATTTTCGGATTCGAAAACACTGGGGATCTCGGAATCCGTATGTGCCTGCGGGATGCTTGCCGCAGCCCTTATACTCGGCATCTTCGGTATAAAAAAAGGATATGCAAAAGTACTGAGGATTTCATTTTTCTTTGCGGGAATATTTATGATGGGGATGTCCTTTATAGAAAGTATTATCCCTATCTGCATATTCGGATTTTTATTCTTTGCCATGCTGCCTATAGCCAATAATTGCATGGACTATATGGCAAGGACCAACATCCCTGACGAACTGCAGGGAAGGGCGTGGGGCTTTATAGGTTTCCTTTCACAGTTAGGCTATGTTGTGGCATACACTGTTTCGGGAGTGGCAGCCGACGGTTTAGGAGCCCTTACCGGAAAAGGTGTGGGCAGGGGTGCCGCCATCATGATATTTATATCGGGAATATTCATGGCTGTTACTTCATTGACACTGCTCCGCCTGCCTCAGATAAAGGAACTTGAAAAATAGTGGTAAAAAGGCACGGATTGTGATAAAATAATTGAAGTTTATAAAGTATTGAAGCAGCATATTGAAAAATATTCGGTGGGTAATATGGCAGATATTTTAGTGGTAGAAGATAATACTGAAATGGGTACGCTTTTGTGTGATTTCTTAAAGGCAGAAGGGTACACGGCGGAGCTTTGCACGGACGGTATTGATGCGGTGGATATGTTTGTGTCGACAAAAGCGAAGCTTGTAATACTGGATATTATGCTGCCTCATCTGGACGGCTACGGCATCTGCAAAAAGATACGCGAGACCTCAAATACGCCGGTGATCATGGTAAGTGCCAAGAATATGAAAGATGATAAGCTGAAAGGGCTTGTCCTGGGTGCGGATGATTATATCGAAAAACCTTATGATATCGATATCCTGATAGCTAAGGTTAAGGGCATTTTCTCCAGAAGATACAGTGAGGATGTGCTGTCGGACGGCTTTTTGAAGATAGATAAATTAAGGCATACTGTGTCGGTAAACGGGGAAAAGGAAACAGAACTTACTTTAAAGGAATACGAACTTCTGACTCTGCTTGTTGAAAACGCGGGAAAGACCATGAATAAGGATTTCCTGTTTAACAAAATCTGGGGCATAGACAGTGACTCTGACCAGCAGACCCTGACGGTACATGTAAAGTGGCTGAGGCAGAAGATAGAAACTGATCCGAAAAATCCCAAACACATCATAACGGTGTGGGGTGTCGGATATAGATATGAGAAGTAAAAAAACGGGATAAAAAAATGAAGAGCTTCAGAAGACTTCTTGTAACGGTTATCGTCTGCATGGCGGTCATAACTGTTGCAGCCAATCTGATCTTAATACATAATAATGAGGGCGACAAAGGTCGCCCTTATCGTGTTGAAGCTGAAAGGATAGCATATGACATAGAACATGGAAAAGGGATCGATCTTTCCGGATATAAATATGTTAAAGAAGTGATAAGACTGGAAACGCTCAATGATCTTTCCTCCGGTGACAGCGATCACATGGTGAAAGTGATAAACGGGGAAATATATCGCTTTGATTATACTGTATCAGCAGCTTCTTTTAACAGTAAGGAACTGGTCGTGGTCAATATCTGTCTCGGGATTGTATTTGTATTTCTGCTTCTCATTCTGCTGTATATAAGACACAGGATCATAAAACCGTTTGACAGAATGACAGAACTTCCGGCTGAGCTTGCAAAAGGGAATATCACTGCGCCGATTGAAGCCGAGAAAAACAAGTATTTTGGCGATTATATCTGGGGAATGAATCTTTTGCGTGAGAAGCTGGCAAAAGACAGGCAGCAGGATCTGGAGTCAAAGAAGAATAACAAGAGCCTGATCCTTTCTCTTTCACATGATATAAAGACGCCGCTCGGGATCATAGAGCTTAATTCAAAAGCCTTGGAACGCGGCCTTTACGATAATGATAAAGAAAAAAAAGACCGCATAGCGGGTGTGATAAACGAAAAATGCACAGAGATAAAATCCTATGTCGATCAGATAATAAAAGCTTCCAAGGATGACGTTTTGGAACTTGATGTAAATAATAAGGAGTTTTATCTGTCAGAGGTCCTTAACAGTATAAAATCCGTATACCTTGATAAACTGGAACTGCTGCAGACAAAATTCAGTATAGGTGCTTATTCGGACTGCATGCTTAAAGGAGATCCGGACAGAGCGGTAGAGGTGATACAGAATCTGCTTGAGAATGCCATCAAATACGGTGACGGCAAAGAGGTATCCATAACCTTTTCAAGAGAGGAAAACAGTCAGCTTATATCTGTCGTGAATACTGGATGTACTCTTAAGGATACCGAGCTTCCCCATATATTTGACAGCTTCTGGAGAGGCTCCAATACGGGGGCGAATGCAGGAAGCGGGTTAGGACTTTATATATGCCGCCAGCTCATGAACCGCATGGGCGGAGAGATATTTGCCGAGATAAAGGACGGCACGATGATCGTAACCACGGTGTTCCCTATGGCATGACCTGTAATCTTTATACTTTCTTTAATATTGCTTGACGGTTATTTTAATGTTTTATGATAAATATATATATGTACCGGGCAGAAAATGGTATAAATACAGATAACAGGGGTTAAAGTAAGATGAATTACAAGGTTATAAGCTGTATCATAATAACGATCGTAGCATTGTTTAATGCTTTCACGGAGTATCTGGACTGGAAATCGATGAAGAACAGGATACCGGATAGCGTTAAAGATATTTATGACGAAGAAACATATAAAAAATGGTGCAGTTACCATAAGGAAAAATGCAGGTTAAAGCTGATATCATCCATAGTATCGTTTGTAGTCGGCTTATTGGCTTTTGTGATCAACGTGTACGCATGTTTTTCAGAAATATTCCCTGATACCGCATTCTGGGGTATGTTTGCGTGTACGCTCCTCAATATGCTGCTTGATGTTTTCATTCTCCCGTTTGATTATTATGACAGAATGAAAATAGAAGATAAGTATGGATTTAACCGTTCGACAAAAGGTACCTTCTGGGGAGATAAAATTAAAGGATTCCTGATAAGCCTGATCGTGTTTGTGGTTATAGGATGTTTATTCATATTCCTGCACCGGAAACTGGGAGACTGGCTGATCCTTGCATTTGCCATAGTGCTTACGATGATAATGCTGCTGATAGTATTCCTGTATCCCGTATTCAGCAAAATCTTCAACAAGTTTACTCCTTTAGAGGACGGTGAGCTTAAAGACAGACTGACGGAACTGCTTAACAAGAACGGTTATCAGGTTAAAGAGATCAAGGTTATGGATGCTTCGAAGAGATCCACCAAGATGAATGCTTATTTTGCCGGCTTTGGAAAGATGAAGACCATAGTCCTGTATGATACATTGAAAGAGGCTATGACTACCGATGAAATATGTGCGGTATTCGCTCATGAGATGGGACACGGACTTCACAAGGATACATTAAAAGGGCAGATAACAACTTTTATACAGATGTTTATATTAAGCGCCATGGCATGGCTTACGGTGAGGACTCCAGAACTGTTTACAGACTTTGGTTTTGATAAGATTAATTACGGGTTTGCCATGATAGTAATACTTAATGTGGGATTTGCGTTTATAATGCCTGTGTTCGGCCTGATAACAAATTACTTCTCAAGAAAAAGAGAGTACAGAGCCGATGAGCAGGCTGTAAAAGAAGGGTACGGAGAGGCTCTTATCAGCGCTTTAAAGAAGCTTGCAAAAAGTAATTATGCTAACTTAAGTCCCGATCCGCTGGTAGTAAAGCTTACCTACAGTCATCCGGCATTAAGTCAGAGAATTGATGCGATAAGAAGAAATAAATAAATTGTAAAAGAAAGCTCCGGTAGGGAAACTACCGGAGCTTTTAATGTATCCTTGGTACAATATTAAAGCATATCCATATTTGGGATCAATTATCAAACCCCGCATATTCTTTCATCTGGAAGGCACCGTACAGAGAATATTTAGGTTTATAAAGTGTATCATAAAGAAGAGGCTTGTATTCCTTTCTCCATGACATGCTGTCGGTTATGCCCCAGAATGTGAGAGCATCCATTTTAATTTTGCCGCTGTCAACTCGTTCAAACAGACCGTTTATCAGGTCATAATAGAAGCATCCCTGTTTCTTTAAGTTTTCATCGGTACCGGGCTTGGGAGCCTGATATTTTCCGAGACATACGTCAAGCTCCGTAAGCTGAAGCTTAAGCCCTGTTTCACCCAGCTTGTCAACGGTCTTAAAATACTGGTCGAGATTGTCTGTTGTGTAAAGATGTGCCTGCAGGCCGATACCGTCTATCAGGTACCTGCCGTCTTCATCTACAAGTGTATTTACGAAATTGTACAGAGTCTGTGTCTTAAACTGTTCGTTGTAATCGTTATAATACAGATCGATGGTTTCAGGTGCGTATTTATCCGCATAGTAGAAAGCATACCACAGATAATCTTCACCTATGATCTGTGTCCAGCGGTTCTGTCTTACGGTACCGTTTTCCATCCATGCTTCATTTACCACATCATATGCATAGAAAATGTCGATATATCCGAGCTCTTCAAGAGCTGCAAATACATTTTTAATGTAACCCTCCATACGTTTTAGCATGGTATCACGGTCTACGAGATCTTTATTCTGGTCAAAATCCACGTGGAATATCCAATCGGGAGTCTGGCTGTACCATATAAGGGTATGGCCTCTCATGGAGTAGTTATTTTCCTGAGCCCATTTCATCATTTTAAGTGCATCACTGTTAAATTCTACTACAAGCTCGCCTGTCTCCTGGCTTTTCTTCTTGTTAAAGAGGTAGTCGGGTTTCATGGAGTTTTCCATGGTCACGCTGTTAAAATGTGTAAGAAGCAGATTCTTAACTACAGCGCGGTCGATCATCTGTGTGTTAAGACAGGTGCCGACCTTCATACCGTGTTCCGCAAAGAGATCTTTAAGCTGTTTCCCTTCTGCGGGGTCAGGGGTAGGGGTGGGAGTAGCAGTAGGTTTTTCTGTGGGTGTCGGCTCTAAGGTTGCAGTGGGAGCCTCGGTTACGTCAGGCTCGGGTGTGATCTCGCCGGAAGGAGCAGCTGTAGGTTCCTGCGTGACAGAAGGTGTAACATTTTCATCAGAGTTTTTGCTGCTGCATCCTGCAAATGAGCATACCATTATCGCAATGAGCAGCATGATAAGTTTTTGTTTCATTTTCCAATGTCCTCTCCGTTTTTTGCCCGTATAAAGAGAAAAGCGGGCGTAGTACTGAATTCCGAAAGGTATTTTACTATAGTCCGGATCTTAATTCTACGTGATTTTATACCGAAAAAATGTCTATTATTGCGGTGATAATGAAGTTTGTTCATTTTTTGGCAATATGAACAAAGAACATGGGATTTTACGGGAATCATTGGTAAGGATTAATATTGACTTTCATAAACATAAGTGATAAAACAGTCTCTGTTGTATGAAGCCGGACATGAGTATGTTATACATAGCCGGCGATTCAAAGGAGGAATGAACATGTTAAAAAAAGTATTAGTCGGATTGGTAATGCTTGTATTGGGAGTATGTCTTATGGCCTGCGGTTCCGATAAGGAAGAGGATAAGGCAGACAAGTCAAACAAGGATGACAAGGCTGCAGAGAAGAATGATGAGACAGTAACAGAAGAACCCACACCTGAAGAGGAGAAGCTTGCCATAGCTTCAACCGAGACCTGGGGAGATTTCACAGTAGGCATCCCTACAGACTGGACTTTCAGAAAGGGCGATACTTTTGACGAGAATGATACACGTTACTGTTCAGTAAAGAAGTCTGATTTCAAGTATTTTGATCTTAAGATGGAAGAAGAGCAGGTTGCAAACAACCAGTACAATTACAATAAGAATACTTACACCAACGAGCAGGAAGATGTATCCGGTAAATACGGTGACATCGAGTGGACAGGTTTCCAGTACAGCGACGGATGGGGCGGATACGGATTTGAACTTATCGCGACAGTAAATGAGAAGCCCGTACGTGTTTCATCATGCGGTTTTAAGTTTGACAGTGAAGAAGCACAGCTTGTTCTTAATTCACTTGTGATCAAATAAAGATGTAATATTTTGTATAATAAAAATATGAAAATTTCGGAAAAGCCGTCAGTATAAGGACTGATGGCTTTTTTAGTTCGACAGTTTTTTCCATTGAATTTTATCCCGGGGTTGGGTACAATTCACTTAAATGTTTGATAAAACGTTTAATCCATAAAAGTTTTCGGAGGGGTTTATGCTTACAGCAGTAAGACCAAAAAGCAGAGAGATCAAAAAAATCGAGAGAGAAGGGGACAGACTGTTACTTTATTCCGACCACGGAGTGCTTGCATTAGAGCCTAAGTCGGACAGTATAGTAAGAGTTCTGTACACAGTACAGGAGCATTTTTCCGGTAAGGAGAAGCCGGGTGTCATTAGGAAGGAGATATGCGGGGACTGGAGTTATACAGAGCTTAAGGAAACAGTTGAGCTTTCACTAACAAGTATAAAGGTATCCGTAAAAAAAGAAAGCGGGTCTGTCAGTTTCTTTAAGACATGCGGTACAGGTAATGCACAGCTTTTGTTTAAGGAAAGAGATAAAGATCCGAAGGATTTCGAAGAGTTTGAAACCTTCCGCTTAGCAGGTGCGGAGCAGAAGACAAGAACTATCGATACAGCTGATGGAAAGAAGCAGGTGCTTGAAGATCCGTTAAAGGTATCCACCGGAAAGAGCTATCATATCCGTTTTAATTTCGAACTTAAAGATGAGGCTCTGTACGGTCTCGGGCAGCAGGAGAAAGGTTTTGCTTCTTTAAGGGGGAGGACGATATATGTTCACCAGGGAAACAGGAAAATAGCCATGCCAATGTTTGTATCCACCGCAGGCTACGGTATCCTGACCGATACATACAGTCCGCTGATCTTTAACGACAATGAAAACGGCACGTATATCTATACCGAAGCCGATCAGGAGCTGGATTATTATTTCATGGCAGGAAGTATGAATGAGGTAATAAGAGGCTACAGATTCCTTACGGGAAAGGCAGCGCTGCTCCCTAAGTGGTCACTTGGCTATGTTCAGTCACAGGAAAGATATGAAACACAGGAAGAAATCCTTGCCACGGTAAAAAAATCAAGAGATCTCGGTATCGGTATGGACTGTCTGGTGCTTGACTGGATAAGCTGGCCGGATAACGAATGGGGCCAGAAGTCCTATGATGCCTCACGTTTCCCCGATCCTAAGGGTATGATAGACAAGATGCATGACGATCATGTGCATTTTATGATATCCATCTGGCCCACTATGGCAGGTAATACGGATAATCATAAAGAGTTTAAGGAGAAGGATCTGTTCCTGCCCGCAAGTACATGCTATGATCCTTTCAAGAAGGAAGCGAGAGAACTGTATTTTGACCAGTTAAAGAGGACACATTTCAGCTACGGTACGGATGCATGGTGGTGTGACAGCAGCGAGCCGTTTACACCCGAGTGGAACCATCTTATGCGTGTGGAGGAGAGTAAGCTTTATAATGAGTACTGCAGTGAGGCGGGGCTCAGGATGGAGTATGAATACTCAAACGCATTCCCGCTTTATCATGCCATGGGAATATATGAGAACCAGCGTAAGGCACAGGATGAAGCAAAAGCTAACGGGGAAGGAAAAGAAAAACGAGTATGCAACCTTACACGAAGTGCATATACCGGGCAGCAGAGATACGGGACCATCATGTGGTCGGGAGATACCGATGCAAGCTGGGATACATTAAAGGATCAGGTAGCCATAGGCCTTCATTTCTCGGCATCGGGTATTCCATACTGGACCAACGATATCGGAGCTTTCTTTGTAAAACGGGGTATGTTCTGGTACTGGGACGGAAAATATGATGATACCGTGGACAATAACGGATACTCAGAGCTTTATACCAGATGGTATCAGTATGCGGCATTTCTGCCCGTATTCCGTGCCCATGGTACGGACTGCCGCCGTGAACTCTGGAATTTCAAGGGTGAGTTCTATGATGCGCTTCTTAAGACAAATAAACTCAGATACAGCCTGATGCCTTATATCTATTCCGAAGCGGGGAAGGTATGGCTTAACGATAATTCACTTATCAGATGGCTTGCATTTGATTTTACTTCAGATAAAAATACCTGGGATATTACCGACCAGTTTATGTTCGGAGAGTCAATCATGGTATGTCCCGTTGTGGATGCCATGTATTACGGAGAGGATGGAAACCCTATAGAGACGGCTAAAACCAGGGAGGTGTATTTCCCTGAAGGCTGCGACTGGTATGATTTCTACACTTGTAGAAAGTACACGGGCGGTACTGCTGAAGAGATAGAAGTGCCTTTAGATACCATACTTTTGTTTGTAAAGGACGGAAGCATAATCCCTGTAACAGAGCCTGCACTTTCCACGGAAGAGCAGACAGGGGATATAGAGTACAGGAGATTTGGTAATGTTATGGCTCCCTACGAGATGTATACAGATGCCGGTGACGGATATGCGTATGAAAGAGGGGAGTATATTATTAAGGAGATCCGTTAAGATCCTTCACATACGCTTAAGACAACATGGTAAGAAATTATATTTACATATGAGTAAAAGAAAACGCCGGGAGTTACCCCGGCGTTTTCCTTTTTGTTACTTCCCAAAATCTATATCAACATCACCTGTAGAGGTATTGATGTTAATCGAATTAATGGTGGAAGTGGTCTTCTTATAGTTCTTTTCGAACTCTTCGTTACCTATCCTGATATCACCTGTAGAAGTGTGGATATTTACGTTGTAGGATTCTTCGTCACCCTTAAGACCGAGCATAACTTCACCTGTGCTTGTCTTGATATCGATATTGTCTATCATTGCGTTGTCTAAAGAGATATCGGATGTGGATCCTTCTACAGAGAATGCCTTAAAATCGGTGTTTTTAGTGGTGATATCACCTGTAGAAGTTTTTGCGGTGTATTTTCCCGCACATGCTGAGTTAATGATATTAACCTCACCGGTAGATGCCTTTGTCTCCAAAGAGTTCATGGTGCAGTTATCGATGGTGATGTCACCTATTGATACTTTAAAGATCATATCAGACATCTTATTGTTTTTAAGGTTGATGTCGCCTGTGCTGGTTGAGATCGAACCGTCAATAGCGAGGTCCGAGATACGGATATCGCCTGTTGAAGACTCTATTTTGACAATCTTTGTGCTGTCGGTATCGGGTACGGTAATGTTTACGTAAGAGTCTTCAAAGCTTCCGAAGAAACTGAAATTTAAAAATGAGAAATCTTCATTGTCGATATCAACTGTAAGAACACCGCCGTTATTACTGATCTGGGGCTTCTGATCTTCAGGTACATTGTACGAGATCGCATATTCATTACCCTTAATGATATTAATATCAACGGTGGAAGTGTTTACCACTACTTTATCAAATGCGTCTAATTTTACTGTTTCGTTTATATAATCTTCGCTGCCTTTATAAACCTTGAAATTTTTGATCTTAAAGTTCCATGTGCCGCCCTGTACTGTGCCGAATGCGGCAAAAGCGATGCCTACGCACATAAGTACTACTGCTGCGAGTAAAAAGAATTTTGTCTTTTTCATATTAAGCCACCTGTGCCTTTCCTGCTTTTTTCTTTAAAAGTCTCTTCTTTATGATGGAAGAGATGAGAGATACCAATGCTCTTGCGAGTGCTGCTGTACCTAAAAGGAACATGATACCTAAGCCGATCACGAACAGGCCGCAGCCGAGAACGATAAACTTCTGTGCCAATCCTGCTGCAGTGAGGGATACGATAGTGATCAATATACCTGAGATCACACACGCAAATCCGGATACACCGAATGCAAAGATGATGGAACCGATGGTAACTACACCTGCAAAGATGAGTACGATGGCTGCGATCGCAAGGGGAAGTGCGATGGGAGATGCAAAAATCCCTAAGATCACCAGCCACAGGATGGAGCCGAAGCCCTTTGTTGTATTCTTTTCCTGCTGCTCATCAATCTTTTTCTCGGTTGTGTCAGCGATTATCTGACGGGCTACTTCCTTGGGACTTCCGAGATGTATGCATATATCGGAATCGGGCGGAAGATTTAAGTCATCGATGTATTCACTGTAATATTCAATTGCGTCTAATTTGTCTTCTTCCGGCATATGACGCAGCCGGTAATCAAGCTCCTGTAAAAAGGTTTGCTTATCCATTTATTTTTCCTCCTGGGTAAATAATTTTTTGTTGATCTTTATATAGATTTATGGGAAAGTAAGTAAGATTCTTTAGTCAGCAGTTGTTATGAGCTTCGGACTTCCGAGAAGAGAATCTATCTTATCTTTGTAAGTGATCCATTCGCTTCTGAAGAAATGCAGCTGATCCCTGCCCGGTGGAGTGATGCGGTAGTATCTTCGGTTGCGGCCCTGATAGGGGACATCATACGTTTCCAGTAAGCCGGACTTCTGAAGCCTTCTGAGTACAGGGTAAAGTGTTGATTCGGAGATGTCTACTACATCCATGACACGCTGTGTCAATGTGTAACCGTATACATCTTCCTTTTCTACAACGCCCAGCACACATGCGTCCAAAAGAGGAGCTGTTAATTGGTAAGTCATTCTATCATTCCTTTCTATATATTTATTTGGGGCGGTTGACATTCTCAAAGCTTTTACAAGCAAGCTTTTACAGCTTTTCGTATGTCAACCTATGTGTTGTATCATATTATTACCGATGCAATATCTTGTCGACGTATAATACTATACGACATATAATATTGTTTGTCAAGCATTATTTTAAAAATTTTTTAAAATTTTTTGAAAAAGTTCTCAAATGCCCGTTTTATCGGGCTTTTGAGCAAGATACTACCAATAATTATTCTTGTTTTTTGGACCGGATTGGAATATAATTTATAGACGGGTTTAGATTTATGCCGGAAGGCATCTTATATTTTTAGGGGATAATCCGGTCGGAAAATAACCGGGTAAGTTACAGTAACATGACATCATTTTTGGAAAAACATTTTATAAAGGATAAGGAAAACAGGGCGGCATATGGGGTATTGGCCGGTATAGTCGGGATCATCTGCAATGTTTTCTTATTTATAGGAAAGCTTATAATAGGTCTGCTGGTCAATTCATCCGCGGTCATCGCCGACAGTTTTAACAACCTGTCTGATGCGGCATCATCGGTCATAAGCCTGGTAGGAGCGAAGCTTGCTGCAAAGCCTGCAGACGAAGAGCATCCGTTCGGACACGGAAGATATGAATATATCGTAGCACTTATAGTATCTTTCCTTATATTAGAGGTAGGATTTACCTGTTTTAAGTCTTCCATAGATAAGATATTCCATCCGGAAGACCTTAATATCACGACCGTAGCATTGATAATACTTATAGTGTCGGTGCTGGTAAAGATATGGCTTTCGCTGTTTAACAGGAAGCTCGGGAAAAAGATAGATTCTAAAGTCCTTCTGGCTACGGCCAAGGATGCTTTGGGAGATGTATTCGTTACATCGGCTACCATCTGTTCACTTCTTATATATAATATATTTGATCTCAATGTGGACGGATATGTGGGCTGTATAGTAGCAATTATGGTTTTCTGGGCCGGTATCAGTGTGGCAAGGGATACCATAGAGCCCTTGCTCGGAGAAGCAGCGCCGGAAGAGCTGTACAGGCAGATATGCGATAAAGTGATGTCTTATAAAGGTATAGAGGGTACTCATGATCTGATAGTTCACAGCTACGGACCCACGAGACGCATGGCTTCCGTGCATGCTGAGATCAAGAACACCCTGTCTATGGAAACGGCACATGAGATAGTGGATAAGATAGAGCATGATGTGCTGGCGGAGATGAATATATTCCTGGTTATCCATATGGATCCGATAGATACGGATAATGAGGCCGTACAGACGGTCAAAGGGGTGGTAAACCGTATAGTACAGGAAAAAGAACCTAAGGCTACTATACATGATTTCAGGATGGTATCGGGTGTGGATCAGATCAACCTGATATTTGATCTGGTACTTCCTTATTCTTATAAGAAGGATGAATGCAGGAAGTTTTCATCCGATATCGGAGAAGCATTAAAAGGCGTGGATAAGAGATATAACTGTGTGATCACGGTTGAACACTCTTATGTGAATCAATAAGGAGACAGCTGCATGAAATATAATTTTGATGAACCGGTTAACCGCAGAGGTACAGGGTCACTAAAATGGGATGTACCGGAAAACGTGCTTCCCATGTGGGTAGCAGATATGGATTTTAAGACTGCACCGTGTATATTGGAGACTTTAAAGAAAAGGGTAGAGCACGGTGTGTTCGGATATACCGATGTAAAATCCGAATGGAATGAAGCTTACATCAATTGGTGGGACTTTAGACACGGATTAAAAATGAAGCCTGAATGGCTGATATTCTGCACCGGAGTGATACCTGCCATATCTTCGATGGTGAGAAAACTCACCACGCCGAATGAAAAGGTGATAATCCAGACCCCTGTCTACAATATTTTCTTTAATTCCGTGTTGAACAACGGATGCCGGGTATATGAAAGCCCGTTAAAGTATGAAGACGGGAAATATTCTATGGATTTTGAGGACCTCGAAGAGAAGATGTCGGATCCTATGGCAACACTTTTTATACTCTGTAATCCCCAGAATCCTTCCGGAAATATCTGGAGCAGGGAAGAACTGAAGAAAATCGGTGAGCTTGCGGTAAAATACAATGTGACTGTAATCTCCGATGAGATACACTGTGATCTGACCGACCCGGGCTATGAATATATCCCGTTTGCATCCGTATCTGACGAATGCAGGAAGGTAAGCGTTACATGTCTCGCACCGACCAAGACCTTTAATATAGCAGGGATCCAGACCGCAGCGGTATGTGTTCCCGATGACTTTTTAAGGTTTAAGGTATGGAGGGGGCTTAACACCGACGAAGTGGCCGAACCGAACGTATTTGCCTGCGAGGCGGCCATAGCCGCTTTTAATGAAGGCGGAGAGTGGCTGGATGAACTTAGGGCTTACATAGCTGAGAATAAAAGGATAGCACGTGATTTTATCAGAAAAGAGCTGCCTGAACTTCATGTGATCGAGAGTCATGCCACATATCTTATGTGGATAGATGTAAGCGGCTGGGATTATATGAAAGGCTTTAAGCCTGTGGAAGGTGATGAGGATACCGCCAAAAAAGCGGGACCTCTTACGGCATCGGATGTGCTGAGACGAAAGAGCGGACTGTTTCTTTCCGAAGGCGGCATATATGGCGGAAACGGCGCAAGCTTCTTAAGAATGAACCTCGCCTGCCCGAAAGCAACGGTACTGGAAGGACTTGAACGTTTAAAACGTGCAGTGACCGAATAAAAATACATGATCAGGAGAACCCAATGGAAAACAACATGACACCTACCCCTTTAAAAAGCGATGCATTCCGTTTTGATTCATTTAAAAACGGAGAAGTACTTTATAATAAAAAGAAAAACAGACTTCCTGCCATGGGCTGGAACAGCTGGAACGCATTCGGAAGCGGAAATACGGAAGAACTGACGAAAGCCATGGCTGACAAAATAACTGAACTCGGCCTTGATAAGCTGGGTTACAGTTACTGCGTACTTGATGACGGCTGCTACAAGCCTGAAAGAGAAGACGGAAAGCTGGTAAATGAACCGAAGAAGTTTCCTTCGGGATTCAGGGCGCTTGCTGATTATATTCACGCAAAAGGCCTTAAATTCGGCATGTACAATGATATAGGTACCAACCTTTGTGCAGGAGCGGCAGTAGGAACATACCTGCATGAGGCAGTGGATGCAAAGTCTTACATTGACTGGGGCGTTGATTTTATAAAGGTGGATAACTGCTACTATATGTTCGACAATGCCACATTCTCTAACCCTGAGAATGCACGTTTTGTATATGCACCCAATATTAAAGGGATAAAGCTTGTTTCAAAGGAAACTTCGGAAAGCATTATTTTGTTTGTCGAAGAGGCCGGAAAGCTTACAGGAAAAGGAGCACAGCTTAATGAAGAAGGTGCAGTAAAGTACGTCACTAATATCGGAACCTTTGACGGCACCAATACAGGTACCACCCCTGTAGGGGATATGAGCGGAGAACTTCATTTTAATTTTAATATCGGAATTCCCGGAGAATATGAGGAATACGATCTGTTTGTCGAATATGCCACAGGTCGTGAGCCCGGAACGGGAGAATGGCTTCAGATAGCTGTGGATAATGAAGACAGTTCCAAGCTTATCTATGATGATTTCTTAGAGCCTACAGAAGGTAAGGAGAGCTTCATATGGTCAAAGGCCATACCTGTAACTCTTAAAAAAGGGAAAAATATCATCCGTCTTATGAACCACAGACGTCAGGAAAATACGCTAAATTCTTATGCAGAACTGCTTAAAGGCTTTAGTGAGGCGGCACCGGATAATGATATAATCCTTTCTATATGTGAGTGGGGTAAGACCCAGCCTCAGAACTGGGGCTATAAGGTGGGAGATTCCTGGAGAATTTTGAACGACATTACCTTCCGTGTAGGCTGGGACGGAAATCCCGGTATAGGCAGATGGTTCGATCCCGGTACACCTTCCGTTACATCCCAGTACAATAAAGCTGTGGTAATGGATGAGTTTGCAGGACTTGATAAGGGTTGGAACGATCCTGATATGCTGATGATAGGTATGGACGGTATGACCGATATTCAGTGTAAGACTCATATGACCATGTGGTGTATGATGAACTCACCTCTTATGCTCGGACTTGACTTGAGAAGAGTTAAGAAGGGCGACTGGATATATGAGATAATAGCCAATGATAAGCTGATCGCTCTTAATCAGGATTCCCTGGGAACCCAGGCAAAACGCCTTTCTACGAGCGTAGAATCATCCGATCCTTCTAAGGAATACATAACAAATATTGACAGAGTAGATATACTTGTTAAGCCCTTAGCGGATGGCGGAGCTGCCATATCATTTATCAATGTGAGTGAGAGAAAACAGACCGGTGATTTTAAAATCATGGTCGATGATATCCCGTTTGCTTCATTTAAGAAGGGCGAAAAATATAAAGTTACCGATCTCTGGACGGGAGAAGAGTCGGTTAATACCGACGGAGTATTCAGCGTAAAAGAATTAGCTGCTTGTGACAATGTGACGATCAGGATATCTGTATGTTAAGAAGAAAATGAAAATTACTGTAAGAGATTTTTTTTATATATTATTCGGAGACCATGACAGGGAAGAGTTTGAGTACCGGTTAGGTGAACACCTGTCATATGCTGAATCCGAGACCAGACTGCTCGACAGGCGTACTGCGGCTTATATGGTATATGTATATATAACAGATGTGCTTCATGAAGCAGAAGAACCGAGCATTGAGCCGGCATTTATCTTAAAGGACATATACGAGTGTCCGGCGTGTATTAGGTATATAGCGCAGGTTTATCTTAAAGGTATCATGCCGGCGAAAGATATGGTGTTTGGTGTCAGAGAGTCTGTTGACAAGGAAGATGCGATAAAGATTTCCGAAAGGGTATTTGACAGGTCAAAAAGAACAAGATTGGCTTGAGGACTTGTATTTACAGGGCTTGCCGGGATATTATAAAAAATATTTTATAGAATTGCAGAAATTTTTAAAAAAACTGTTGACAAATTAAATTCTATAGTGTAATATATCATTCGTGCTCGAGAGAAGCACGATGATGCGCGAGTGGTACAGTGGTAGTACGTCGCCTTGCCAAGGCGAAGATCGCGGGTTCGATCCCCGTCTCGCGCTTCTTTTATTTGCGGAAGTTCTGAGTTTAACAGTACTTCCGCTTTTTACTTTGCATAAAATTTTGGGGACAAATGGGGACAGTTTGGGGACAACATGTTTTTTTGCTGTTTTGAAGCGATGGAAATGATGCCGGATACTGCCGAAAGCGCCAAGCTGATAAAGATGCTGGAGGGAGAAGAAGTCGAGGAGTATGATACGCTCCTGAGCCTGGCGATTACCGGAGGAGACTATAACTGGATATGAGATAAGGGGGATTCGCAAAAATGGGATATCTTATTAGCGAGACTACAAAAGAGGAGCGGGAGCAGATAATAAGGGAAGCTTTGGGAAATATTTATGGTCAGTGTGATGGCTGTATGTCCGGACTCGCAGATATGTACCAGGATTACATAGACGGGAAACGTGAGATCCGTGATATCAATATGTCATTCAATGCGAGCTATGTATCGGGAGCTGATGGACCGACAAAGAGAGAGGGTTGCCGGTGGGGGTGAGATTATGATCTTTGGCATGAGTATTTATCAGATTCTTTGGTACTTTATGATTTATTCGGTGATAGGCTGGATAATCGAGGTTAGTTTCCATGCTGTAACACTGGGTAAAGTAGTAAACAGGGGATTCTTGAATGGTCCACTATGTCCGGTCTATGGATCGGGAGTCTTGATGGTGCTGGCAGTGGTTTATATTGACGGTGCATTGTTCGGCTTTGAAACCGATCTTCAAAAGGCTAGCACATTCGGCCTGTTTATAGTAGGAATCGTATTTGCGACGCTGATAGAATTGATTGCGGGCTTTGTTCTTGACAAACTGTTCCATGCAAGATGGTGGGATTACAGGGGCATGAAGTTTAACCTGAATGGTTATATATGTCTGGCATTCAGTATTATATGGGGCCTGGCGATTGCATTTGTTCTTCGTGTTGTTCAACCGATGTTCGAAGCATTTGTGGCATGGATACCTACTGTTGGCGGATGGATTGCTCTGGGGATAATGTATGTGATTTTCCTGCTCGATATAACGGTTACAGTTCTGACAGTGCTGAAACTTAACAAGAATCTCGAGCATCTGCGTGAGATTGAAGCGTCTATCAGAAAGCTCAGTGACGGAATGTCAGAGGTCATCGGTGAAGGAACCCTGAAAACCATGGAGAAGCTGGAAGAGGGGCAACAAAAGGCGGAGCAGCATAAAGAAGATATTATTGAATCCGTAGGACATACAAAAGAAGAACTGGAAAAGAAGTATGAGCACTTGAGAAAGAGTCTTATGTATCACCGGCTTTTCGGTATGGGCAGGATCATCAGGGCTTTAGCACGGAAGGGCAGCATGAAATATCAGGATATTCTGGATAAGTTGAGGTTTGAAGTTAAAGGAGATGGAGATAATGCTTTTTGGAAAGAGGAGCAGGGAACCCGAGATAAAGTTTGACCCTGATAAACAGTATGCCATTATCCGCAGTTCGATATGTACTGGGGAGAAAGTAGCCGGGTTCATAAATCAAGGTGCTGCCGCACTTAGTGCGACAGCACCTTTTTGGTTTGCTTTTAGCGTCAGAAAATGATATAATTTACATGATATTGATATGTGTTGATGGTACTGCTGCGGAGGTACAGAAAATGTCAAAAAAAGTATTGATCATAATGATGGCACTCGTCATGGTTTTCTCATCTTTTAACACGCAGACCGTGTATGCAGGCGAGGCAGTAAAACCTGATGTTCCGAAGTTCAAGGTGAAGGTATCGGAGGATGAGAGCCTTTTTACATTTACGATATCAAAGACAAGTAACGCGGACGGTTACCGTATTTATGCCAAGGAACCCGGAAGCTCCAAATACCGTACTGTCGCCACAATAAAAAAGAACGGGAAAAAAGCGAGGACATATAAGTATTCGCCGTTTAACCCGGGGCAATACGCTTTTAAGATCAAGGCATATCATAAAAACGGAAAAAGCAAGGCTTGGTCGGATGTATCAGAGGTAAAGAAGATCACAGTCAAATCGGATATCTTGTCGAGAGTCCCGGTAGGGATCAGATTTGCCGATGACACTGCCACAGAGTTCAGGTTCGGAAACGGTAATCCCGGCGGAAGCGACAGGGACAGATATAAGTTTGAATACGAATGTGACGAAGACTTTGAAAATGCGGAAATCCGGTTGTTTATCGTTAATTCCGACGGAACACGCGCGGATGATCCGCTGTTTAATTATGACGATGTGCAGATGACGGTCGGTGCCACGAGGCTTGGAGAATGCTATGCAGTGCTTTACGCTTTCGGGAAAAGCACTGATGTTGAATTAAGGAACCCGCTGGCCAGATCTCAGATGATCAAACTGACATGTATGGACGAGAATGGCAACACAGGGCCTAAATATGGCGATATCACTTTTAAGGACGGATACGCATATTTCGGTACTGCACCTACAGAGCTCGTCACCGATAAAGAACTTAAGTCAAAGATCATCCATACTGCGGATCGGGACCATCAGTATTTCCTGCTTGACGGAGAAGTATACATATACGATGAGAAATTTGACGTCGGACCGTTTAAATATGTTCCGGCAGAATGGAGGATCTTAGAGCAGACCGATGATTACGTGCTCCTTATGAACAACAGCATTATCGGCGGCGGTGGTTATGACGGGTATAAGGAAACAAAGAACACCACATGGAAGACGAGCTGCCTTTATTATATGCTCAACCGCTATAATGATTATCCAAAAGACGAAAGGACATTCGACCCCTTGTTATTACTGGGTGATGCGCAGCGTACTCTGATGGATATGGATATCTGCGGAGTGAAGACAAAAGTAGGCATACCGACACTGGAAATGCTGACCAGCAAAACGTATGGATTTAGTGGTTCAAAATCGGCCGACAAGTCCAGGATCGTTTCTCCGTCGAAATTCTATGATATCGTTACCAATCACAATGCCACCAGGCACGGACTTAAACTGTTCGGCTGTTACTGGGTAGCTAACGAAAAGGCCGGCGAGACCATATGCGTAGACCAGAACGGAAAGATCCTGGTCGGAGAATTCGATTGTAATGTTTATGAGATCGGCGTGGTAAATGTCATAAAGGTTGATCTGAAGCTCTGCAATGTCATAAATAAGCAGAATGTAATGTTACATAAAAAAATATAAGCAAAACAGGAGGAATAAAAGGATGCAAACTACAGACCTGGATTCGAAGAACTTTCTGAAACTGATATTTTCAGTAATTCTATTTGTGATACTTTTACCTTTCAGTACCGGTGCTGAGGCTGCCGATGTGATCATAGAGCCTGTATTTAACCAGACTGAGGCAAGATCCATGCTTGACAGCATAAACGCATTCCGTACCGGCTCTGATGCATGGTACTGGGACAGTTCCGATACCAATAAAGTCCAGGTGACCGGACTCGGTAATCTGGTATATGACTACGAACTTGAAAAAGTAGCCATGCAGAGAGCTGCCGAGATAGCGATATACTGGGACCATACGAGACCTGACGGAAGCAGCACCTGGTCTGCTTACAGCGACTTCGGATATGCTACAGGAGCAAAAGGAGAGAACATAGCAGCCGGATATGGTAGTGCCAATGCTGCATTTGTCGGCTGGCGTGAGGATAATGATAAATACAGTGGCCAGGGACATAGAAGAAATATGCTTGGTTCCGGATTTAAAGCCATAGGTATAGCATGCGTGACCGTTAACGGGACAAAGTACTGGGTTCAGGAGTTTTCTTCCAATACTCCTTCGGGAAGTGCCACTGCCGCAAATGATTCCGCAACTTTGGTGACAGTAAAGGTTTCAGATTCATCTATCTCAAATGTTACATTTACTGTGGGAGATACAGAGGTAGAAGAGGGCAGCAGCACAGCATTTCCTACCGTATCGGTAAAAGCAAGCTTTGCGGGATCTTGGCCTTCCAGACAGATCCCTGTTATGAATGAAGTGGTATTTACCACAGCGGATAATCAGTACGTTGCTATAGAAAACGGCATGGTAAAGGGCTTAAAAGCCGGAACGGGTGTGATATCCGGTACTCTGTTCGGAAGTACTGTTCAGGCAAATGTGACCGTCAAGGCAGCAGCCACCCCTGTAGTTACAGCAACGCCTGAGGTTACAGCAACTCCTGAGGTAACTGCAACACCGGTCGTAACAACCACCCCTGTGGTTACGACAACGCCCGTGGTTACCGCTACTCCCGTAGTCACCGCCACACCTGTAGTCACCGCCACACCTGTAGTCACCGCCACACCTGTAGTCACCGCCACACCTGTAGTTACCGCTACACCTGTAGTTACTGCGACACCCGCACCGGTCGTAACAGCCACACCTGCACCGGTTGTTACAACAACTCCGGTTCCGGTTATAACATCCACCCCTGTACCTGTTATAACATCGACTCCGGTACCTGTCGTAACTACTGTACCTACCACCACACCCGTACCTACCACCACACCGGTTCCCACAGCAACACCCAAGCCGGATCAGGTGGTAAGGCATGAAGAGTACACAAAGAAAACAAGCTCTTATACTCAGAAGACAGAACTTAACATGAATCTGAAAAAAGAGCTGACAATAGAAACTACCGAGACGACTTCCTCAGGTTCTGAAACAAAGGAGTTTTACTTCCAGACCGCAAGCGGGAAAATCAGGCTTATGAATGCCGAGACATCCGACAGTACCTTCGGAGAGTATACGATACCCGCATATATCAAGGCAGGTAAAGAGAAGTTCTACATCACTTCCATAGAATCTTATGCGTTTGAAGACAATAAACTGACGGAGATAACGATCGGGAAGAAGGTAAAGAAGCTCTATAAGAATGCGTTCAGAAATCAGAAAAAGCTTAAGGTGATAAATATCACTGCCGCAAAGCTTAAAACCGTCGGCAAGAATGCTTTTAAGGGTATAGATAAAAATGCGGTATTTAAGATCACCGGCTCAACGAAAGATTTTGAGAGAGTTAAAAAGCTGATCATCAAGTCGGGAGTAAGCAGTACAGTTACATTCGAGCATATTAAAAAATAATATACCGGGGAAACGCTGAAGGCGTTTTCGATGTGACATTTAATTTAATAAAAACAGGCCTCTTTAAGATATAAATATCAATCTTAAGAGACCTGTTTTATTTCTTTTATTGTATCTTCATGTTTTTTGTTTCCAACATTTTTTCGGCTTCAGCTATAAGCTCGTCATAGCTTTTAAAAGGATAGCGGTAAACAGCATAACCGGTACCGTCGCTTTTTTCCATGTATTGTAAAACACAATTATCCTCCGGAGAATAGTCGTAGTAGTTTTCTACACGAGCTATTTCTTCAAGATTTTCATTAAGAATATAACCGTTGTATCCGAAAGTGATCGCGTAATAATCCGTTCCGTTAAGCTTTTTGATACCGTAGCAATGTCCTTTGTGGTCATATAGAGTATTTACCGGATTTTCTTCATTACCGCGGAAAATACTTACGGCACGCTTGGAAGTATATTCTATCCGGACCTTACCGTCATCCGACCATAAAACAGGATTGTCCTCACTTAAACCTTTGGTCCGGAGCTTACTTGATTCGTCTTTAGACATATCATATACATATTGATCGTCTGTACGTTTTTTCATGACAAAACAGGATACATAATCATTCTTGTCAAAGTGGATATATAGCTTACCGTCACGGTATACGGCCCTGTTTATATTATCCGTAAATTCGGTATTAAACCAGGAGATGGTATAATTAAAGAAAGTGTACTCTTTGGGATTGTACCAGAAAAAGTCAGCCGTGTTGGTTATGATCAAAATGATATCTTCGGAAATCTGACCTGCGCCGACGACAATATCACCTGCGAGATATCTTTCAAGGAACCGGTATTCCTCTATACTTCCCCAAAATTCATCATATTCAAATTCGTCAGGCAAAGGAAGTATGGAGTCAAATACGTATACATTAAAATCATACTCAAAAAGTGCATTTGTTAAAGTATACTCGGTTTTTGGGATATAAGGTTTTTCTTTGTCGTCTTTGGTTTTGGGCATAACCTTCATCAAAGCTTCGACAGCTTCGTAATACCGTCCGGCCTTTATATAGGCATCCGCGTTATCAGCTACGGATTCGGCATGTTTTATCTGTTCCTGCTCGTACAGGTTCTCGATTTTTTGAGAATACTCCGTAAGCTTCTGATTCTGGCTTTTGATCTCCTCATCGTTTTCGAGTATCTGTTTGTTTAGTACCTTTAAGTTCTCGTTTGAATCCTCCAGCTCATTTTTCAGGGAATTGATCCGCATGAACAGTGAAAAACATATCAGACCGAATATAAAGAAGATGAATGAGCATATAGAGGCTATACCTGCTATACGCCGTATTCTTTGCTCACGGTGCCTGCGGCGCAGTTCATCGTAATCAAGTCCGTACATCATGGCGGCCAGACGCACGACAGCCTCATCTATCATTTTGTTCCTGGCCCTGTTGTCGGTTCCGCGCACATCTGCAGCCAAAGGCTCTATCTCTTCACGGACAGTTACTGTATTACCGGTTTCGTCGGTCACGGTTTTGTTCCGGTACAGCTGGTTTTCCGGGAATGCGGTTTCGGGTTCTCCTTCAACCAGTACGAGGAGTATCTTCTCCAGACCGTACATTTTCTTATAATCTTCAATTTCTTTAGTACACCATTCGGATTCCTTATATCTCGGTGAACATATGGCTATCAGATACTCGGATTCTTTTAATGCCTCTTCGAGTTCCTCGGAAAGACTGTCAGCGAGTGACAGCTCGTCCTGATCCCTGAATACTCTGGTTATCCTCCAGCGTTCCTTAGGGAAATTCTTCCTTAAGGATTTCGGAAGCTTAAAATGCTCCAGTTTCTGCTGGAGCCGTTTAGCTACATACATATCGGGTTCTGTATGCCGGTAGCTGATAAACGCATTATATTTCATAAACGTATCTCCGTAATATTCAATAAAACTTTTAAAAGATAAAACAGAAGAGTATTACAGTATCAATAATACATAAACGGGTGGGATTAGTCAAGAAAACATGGCAGGAGATAAACGGACCGGACACGTTAAACGGACACAATAAAATAGGGCACCGGATCAATCCTTTAATCCGATGCCCTACTTTACTGTCTCAGATTTCATTTGAATTTTCTATATACCTCATTTCGTTAGATTTTTAAATCTATTGCAATCATCTATATCAATACGGCCTCACATCCGTACTCTTAAAAATGATCCCGGATAATCCGGTTCAGAACCGCTCCCGTGCGGTTAATGGAGATTGGCTTATGCTCCCATTGGAGTGTACCTCATTTCTTTAATATTTGTTTTGAATAGAAGATTAATTGTCCTTTGGAGTGTACCTCGATTCTTTAGTATTTTGTTTTGAAGTTTGGCTTAAGTCTCCTTTGGAGTGTACCTCGATTCTTTAAAATTTTGTTTTGAAATTAAGCTACTGTTTCCTTTGGACCGTACCTCGTTTCTTTAATATTTTTTTTGAAATAGGACTTAGGTTTTCATTGGACCGTACCCCTCTTTCGTAGATTTGTTATTTTGTTATTGGTGAACCATCAAATAACCCATTTAATAAGGAATTTTGAAAAAGTTTTCTTTGTTTGTTTTCTATGTCTGAATTATACACCCTAAATTTAAAAATGTCAAGCATAAAATTCTAAAAAAACTATAAATTTTTAGAAAAAGATGAATTAATTGTCTAAAAAGAATGACAATTATAAATATTTCAAACAAAAAGCAAAAAATAAATATTGACCAATATGCCAATATTATGGTAATATAGTAAAAAGAAAACGGATAAAAGTCATAGGCTGCTGCAGGTATGCAGCTGTAATCGAATAGAAAGCGGAGTATCAGAGGTGAAAGTGAATGAGTGAAAACAATGAGAAGGATATGAATGAGCTCCTCCAGGCATATGAAGCCGATAAAGAGCGCAGGAATGTCCGCGAGGATGAACTCCAGGCCGCGAAGGATTATCTGGGGGTCCTTCTTCAGGAGATAGAAAGTAAGAACAAGGAACTGGAAGAGAAGAAAGCGGAGGCAGGAAAACTTGCCGATGCTTTAAGAAAGAGCGAGACCGAAAAGCAGGCCGAGGTCAAGGCCAATGAGGAAGCCAAGGAATCCAATAAGTATAAGAGTATCTGGATCGGTATTGCCATTATAGAGTTCCTGGTGGTAATAGCACTGATCGTATCACTTTTTATAGTATATGATTCCCTTAAAAAGGAATATGAAGGCGGAAAAGACAACCCTGAAGTAAGCGGAAGCGAAAACCCCGGAGACGGCAGCGGAACGACTACTCCCGCTCCTGTAACCGGAAAGAATACTGAGAACTTGGCAGAAGTAGCCGCATCACTCTCAGACAGTCTTGCCGAAGGTTACAAGTGCGGTGTCGAGACAGTGGACGGATTGGAATATCTTGTATTTTCAAGTGATGACGGTTTCAGAGTCGGTTATAGGAATGAATATTATCTGAATGATACCGGACATAAGAAGATGATATTCATTGAAAAAGGTAACAAACGTATTTTTGAACCTTATGAGTATGACTTTGAGGTGAATGCCGCAACACTTTGTCCTAAGTGGTGTAACATGAACGGCAATAAGATGGCCGTGCTTACCGATTATACGGGATACGGCAGGATACCCGGTCAGTTCAGGATAATAGATGTCAATGATCTTACCGAGTACTACGGGGAGAATGAGAGAACAAAGGAAACTATTGAAAAGAAGATAATAAGCCTTATGAAAAAGGCTGCATTCTCCGAACTTCCCAGCGGACTTGCGGAGTTCCCGATCCTTTTTGAACTTGAGACCAGCAAGGCTTCATATAAGTACGGCCTTACCGATGCGGGCTTCAGCGAGATAGGCTATAATGATGCGGAAGTGACCGATAAGGATGCTGTGGATATCAGCAGTGAGTTCAGACTTGAGATAGGTGAGGAAGGCATCAGCTGGATCACGGTTGTTAAACTCGGAAACAAGTATTATCTGGGTGAGCTGAAAGGTGATTTCCTGCTCGGACAGGGATCTGTAGTAGTAGGAAATGTCAAGTTCGGTGCATATGTACATCCCAACGTGGAAGATCCCGACATGCAGGGCATCATCGTTCCGTTAGAGTCCATACCGGAAAGATATGTTACCGTGAACGGATATAATTCCGAAAGATATTATGTACCGATCAGCGATAAGGTGGCCGAATGCTCTTATGACTGGGACAGACTTGATACCTCGGATTCCAACAACTGGGTATATCTTGATGAAAACGGAGCAAAGGCTTCCATAAGAGGTATCGATGTTTCAAAGTACCAGGGTACCATTGACTGGAAAAAGGTGGCAGAAGCAGGCGTTGAATATGCGATAATACGTCTCGGTTACCGCGGTATGAACGAAGGCACACTGGAACTTGACCCGGTATTCGAAAAGAATATGGAAGGTGCAGCTGCGGCAGGCATAAAGACCGGAGTATACTTCTTCTCACAGGCCATTACAAAGGAAGAAGCCATAGAAGAAGCAACGTTTGTTATAAATGCTGTTGATAAGTACAATATCACTTATCCCGTCATATTTGATACCGAGAGAGTTGCCACATATAATGCAAGGGCAAACGGATTGAGCTATGAGGACAGAACGGATATGTGCATCACGTTCTGTGACAGGATAGCCGCAGCGGGATATACTCCTATGATCTATGCCAATACAAAATATATGATCATGGGTATAGATCTTGAGAGACTGGAAAAATACGATAAATGGTATGCGGTATACTCGGATAAGATCACGTTCCCGTACAATTTCCAGATGCTGCAGTATTCCGAGACGGGCTCCATTCCCGGCATAAAGGGCAATGTTGACCTTGACATTTCGTTTGTTGATTATTCGAAGGCTGATGACAGCAACGAGTGATCATTGTAAGTAAACAGCTGATAATGGTGCGAATATGGAATTATATGTACATATACCGTTTTGTGTCAGAAAATGCGATTATTGTGATTTCCTTTCATTTCCCGGATTTGGCTGTGGTGCTGATGAAAAGCACCGCAGCCTTTCCTGTAGTTATATCAATGCTCTCTGCGGTGAGCTTGACGGCGTATTTTGTGGGATGAAGGAGACGGGGCTTAAGTGTGACACCTGCTTTATAGGGGGCGGGACTCCGTCGGTACTGGAGCTAAAAAATACGGAAAAGCTTCTAAAGACCATATCCGAAGGGATATCGCCTATAGAGTTTACCATAGAGTGTAATCCGGGGACTCTTACGGAAGAAAAGCTCAAACTGTATAAAAAATACGGAGTAAACCGCTTAAGCATAGGACTTCAGTCTGCGGATAACGGTATACTTAAGGCTCTCGGAAGGATCCATACTTTTGAACAGTTTCTGGAAAGCTATAGGTTTGCAAGAAGCACGGGATTTGAAAATATCAATATAGACCTTATATCCGCCGTACCGGGACAGACCTTTGATAACTGGAAGGAGACCTTAAAAGCAGTCACGGATCTCGAGCCGGAGCATATTTCGGCATACAGCCTTATACTTGAGGAGGGGACGCCTCTATATAAGAGATATGAGGAAAATCCCGGAAGTCTGTTGCTGCCCGATGAGGATACGGAACGGGAGATTTATCACTATACCGGGAAATTCCTGGAAGAAAAGGGATATCACAGATATGAGATATCCAATTACGCAAAAAAAGGTTTTCACTGCAGGCATAATACAGGCTATTGGACCGGTGAGGAATATATCGGAGCAGGACTGGGGGCTGCTTCATACCTTTCATATAAGAATGCGGTAAGACTTAAAAACGTATCCGCAGGTACCGGCTCCGAAAACGATATGTTCCGTATAAAAAATACGGAGAACATAGATGATTACATTGTGCGTCCTTCCTGTGAGACGGAAGAGATCCTTAACAGGGAAGCACAGATGGCGGAGTACTGCATACTGGGACTCAGGATGACGGAAGGAATATCCGTTTCAGGGTTTAAGGAGCGATACGGAACGGATATCACGGACAGATTCGGAGATATATTAGATAAGTATCGGCAGATGGGGCTTTTAGAGGAAAAAAACGACCGCATCTGTTTTACGGACAAAGGTATGGATTTAAGCAACACTGTATTATGCGAGTTCCTGTAACAGAATCTGTACGAACAGGATACGGATATACCATGGATCATTACAGAAAAGGAAACATATCATGAGATTATTGATCATTAGACACGGGGATCCCGATTATATTAATGACAGCCTGACAGAAAAGGGTAAGAGAGAGGCCGAGCTTCTTTCGGACAGGATCGCCAAAGAAAAAATAGACAGGGTATACATATCTCCTTTGGGAAGAGCGAGGGAAACCGCAGAAGCCTGTCTTAAGAAGATGAAACCGGGTAAAGAACCCGTCGTATATGAATGGCTTAAGGAATTTGCTCCCAGGATAAAAAGACCGGACCGTCCCGATATGGGCTCTATATGCTGGGACTGGATGCCCGAAGATTGGACAGCAAACGATATTTTCTTTGACTATGATAAATGGACGGAGCATCCGGTATTCGCTGAGGCGAATGTAAAAGAAGAATTGACCTATGTCCTGTCGGAGTTTGAAGAACTCTTAAAAGAACTGGGATATGAGAGAAGCGGGAAATATTTCAAAGCTGTAAAACCCAATAACGATACGGTCGCATTGTTCTGTCACTTCGGGTTAGAATCGGTGCTGCTCAGTTACCTGTTAAATATCCCTACCATGCTCTTGTGGCACGGCTTTATTGCTGCACCCACATCCGTCACCACCGTCTATACGGAGGAAAGACGTGAGGGAAAGGCATATTTCAGGGTTTCGGCATTCGGAGACACTTCACACTTATATGTAGCGGATGAACCTCCCGCATTTTCGGGAAGGTTCTGCGAATGCTTTACAAATGAAAATGAAAGACACTAACCGGATCGGAGGTGTTGTATGAAAAAAGAAAAAGATGAAAATAATAATTCTTTTTTAAACAAACGTAAAAGCAAGTCTCTGTATGCCCTGGCCTTACTGTTGGTTTTATACCTTGGGGTATCGATACTACTGTCTAAAACTATCGGAGTAACCGATAAGTTTATCAATATCTTTGGCGGAAGACTTCCGTATACCGGTTTTACCGGAGTTTTATCATCACTGGCCAACATATTTATCATTTTCATGGTCGTGTTCTATGGCAAGCTCGGATTTATTACTGCGCTTATCCTTCTGCTGGTCCAGTTCCCCGGTATGGTGGCACAGTTCATAGTAAGTCACAATCCGTCAGCACTTCCCGGAGCATTTAACAACCTGCTTACACTCGTAGCGATCATTCTCATATACAGAAGAAATAAAAGGATCAAAGAATTCCGCAATGCTGAAGTGGATTACTTAAAAACACAGCAGCGTTTTTCACAGCGTCTGTTTGAGCAGACAGCTACAGCTTTGGTAAACGCCATCGATGCAAAGGATACATATTCACACGGGCATTCGTTAAGAGTAGCGGAGTATTCCGAGAAGATTGCAAGAAGTCTCGGAAAAAGCGAAGATGAATGTTATAAGATATATTATGCGGCCCTTCTCCATGATGTAGGTAAGATCGGTATCTCCAACAGCATCATCAATAAAAAGGGCAAGCTCACTCCGGAAGAGTATGATGTGATCAAGCAGCATCCCGTTATGGGTAACCAGATACTTTCGAGTATAGTGGAGTATCCGTACCTCAGCATAGGAGCACATTATCATCATGAGAGATATGACGGACACGGGTATCCCAATCATCTCAAAGGTGACGATATCCCTGAGATCGCGAGGATCATATCGGTTGCCGATGCATATGATGCCATGTCTTCCAACAGAAGCTACAGGGAGGCTATACCCCAGAAGCTTGTAAGGGAGGAGATAGTAAAGGGTGCCGGCACACAGTTCGATCCCGAATTTGCAAGGATCATGCAGGAACTCATCGACCAGGATGTCGAGTATAAGATGAAAGAAAGAACAAAATCCGGTAATCTTACAGGCAAAAAAGAGTTAAGATGCGAGAAATACAGAAGCGAGTATTCAGAAGGTATCATGGTATCGCCTTTTAAGAAAAAATTCCGTTTTGTGATGAGCAATGAAGGCAGTACCGATAATACCGGTTTTGTATCTTTAGTATTGTTTGATTCTCTGGACGGACACGTCCATATGGATGAAAAGAGTAAAAAAGATTTAGTCTATTTTGAGTATTGCGAGATAAAGCTTGACGGAAGCGTATCGGGAGACGGTATCCGCAAGTCATCTGTGAATAAATACGCCAGTGAAAAGAGAGAACAGAAAGGTGACAGGACAGACAGTGATATCACCTATGAGATGGAAGCGGTAAAGCTTAAGGATCATGTGCTGGTAAAAATAGATGACGGGAACTCTGTTACTGAAGTAACGGTTGCGCTTCCTGACAGTTCAAGATATGCTTATATCTGCTTAACGGGAGAACATTGCTACCTGTATGATATAAGCGTTGAAAGAAGCCTTACGCAGACTAAGGACGACTATATAAAGAGGATAGCGGAAGAAATATCTTATATCGACGGACCTGAAGGTGATATCCCCAGCATCCAGATAGACAGTTACAGGAGCAGATCCACCGAAGGCATAGAGCTTAAGGATAAGATGCAGATATCATTCCACAGTAAGTGTCTTCCGACATCCAGACTTATATGGCATTGCCCGTATGTAGCATTGTTCTATTCTAAAGACGGGAAGGTGGACGGACCCGATTACAGGGAGTATGCACTTATCCGTCTTGACGGAGAAAGCCTGGATACGCAGACCACCGCGGAAAGCAGCCTGATAGTAAATAAAAATGAGAGATTCAGGAACTGGGATAACTGGAAAGCAAAGAACAAAGAAGGATATAACTGTGAGATATCCTTTGAATATAAAAAGAATACCGTAGTTATGAGTACGGAGAATGTCGGACTGGCTGTGCGGAGCACAACATTGATCCCCGATGAGCTGGATAAATTGTATGTGGCCCTTACAGGAGACCAGTGCGTACTTACCGATATAAGGATTAAATGAAATAACCCTCCGGTTTTACCCGGAGGGTTTGTTCTTTGATCGATCTAAAGCAGATTGGTCAGAGAGCTTTTTTAATGTTTTCATCTTTTATAAGAGCTTCAAAATCCTCGTACTTCATGGCACCCAGGTCCTTACCGGAACGATGACGTACAGATATTGTATTATTTTCGATATCTTTATCACCTACGATGATCATATAAGGTACCTTCATTCCTACTGCTTCCCTTATCTTATATCCGAGCTTTTCGGGATGGTAGTCGGCTTCGGCACGGAAGCCGGCGGCTTCAAGCTTTTTGACGATATCACCGGCGTATTCTGCGGCACGGTCTGTAACAGGAAGTACCTCGGCCTGTACGGGAGCGATCCACAGCGGGAATGCACCTGCGAAATGCTCTGTGATGATACCGATAAAACGCTCTATGGAACCGAATACAACACGGTGTATCATTATCGGGCGGTGCTTCTTACCGTCTGCTCCGACATATTCAAGTTCAAATCTTTCGGGCAGCTGCATATCGAGCTGTATTGTACCGCACTGCCATGTTCTTCCCAGAGAATCCGACAGATGGAAGTCAAGCTTAGGGCCGTAGAAAGCTCCGTCACCCTCGTTTATCACATAGCTCTTACCCATGTCTTCACATGCAGCCTTTAATGTATCTGTTGCAAAATCCCATGTTTCGATATCGCCCATATGGTCTTCGGGCATTGTGGATACTTCTATTTCGTATGACAGACCGAATACGGAATATACCTCATCAAAAAGCCTGATGACATTTTTGATCTCTTCACGCATCTGTTCACGTGTCATAAAGATATGTGCATCATCCTGTGTAAAACATCTTACACGGAAAAGGCCGTGCAGTGTACCGGACAGCTCGTGACGGTGGACAAGTCCGAGCTCGCCGACACGCAAGGGGAGCTCCCTGTAAGAATGCTGCTCGGAACGGTATACGAGCATACCTCCGGGACAGTTCATGGGTTTGATGGCAAAATCCATGTCGTCTATGACTGTTGTGTACATCTTATCTTTATAATGTGTCCAGTGTCCCGACCTTTCCCACAGATCCCTGTTAAGTATGATGGGAGTTGAGATCTCGACATAGCCGTAACGCTTGTGGATCTCTCTCCAGTATTCGATAAGAGTATTTTTAAGTGTCAGCCCCTTAGGTAAGAAGAACGGGAAGCCCGGACCTTCATCCATAAGCAGGAACAATCCGAGATCTTTTCCCAGCTTACGGTGGTCACGGCGCTTTGCCTCTTCCAGGATATTCAGGTATTCGTCAAGCTCCTCCTTTGAAGGATAAGCAATACCGTATATCCTCTGCAGGGACTCCCTCTCGGAATCACCTCTCCAGTAAGCTCCTGCGCATGAGAGCAGTTTTATGCCTTTGCCGTTTACTTCGCCTGTAGAGCTAAGGTGCGGACCTGCACAAAGGTCTGTAAACTCGCCCTGCTTATAGAATGAGATGACCGCATCTTCCGGCAGGTCGTTTATCAGTTCGATCTTATAAGGCTCGTCCTTCATCAGCTCGAGTGCTTTTTCACGTTCAAGCTCAATACGTTCAAGCTTCAGGTTTTCTTTACAGATCTTAGCCATTTCGTTTTCAATCTCCTCAAATATCTCGGGATTGAAGCTGAACGGTGCATCGATATCATAGTAAAATCCGTTTTCTATGGCAGGACCTATAGCAAGCTTTACCTCGGGGTAAAGGCGCTTTAAAGCCTGTGCCATAATGTGTGAACATGTGTGCCAGTACATCTTCCTGTATCCGGCGTCTTCAAAAGATAAGTTTTGGTTACTCATAGTGTTTTCCTCCTTGTGTTGTAATGTGTGGGTAGTGGTAGACGAACTATTTGCGGCCGTACAAACACACTCATAAACCATCCGGCTTACGCCGTATGCCGCCGCTATGCGGCTATGTTTACTCGTGTGGTTTGTCCAGCCTTTCCGGCTTAACCGGATTACAAACAAATCTGTAAGCAAGCTTACGCTTTGTTTGTATATCCGTTTAGCCGCAAATAGTTCTATAACACAAGAAAAGCACCCATAAGATACGTATGTATCTTAAGGGTGCGTCAGCACGGTTCCACCTTAACTTTTAACTTCAGATTCCAACAAATCCTATCCTTTAACGCAGGCATACGGTAACGCTTACTTATATTCGGCATTACAGCTCAGGAATGGTTTTCATTCATTGTCCTCATAAACAGCTCTCACCGATGTGCCGTTCTCTCTGGATGGTTCGTAATGAATTACTCTTTCCGTCAATGCTTTTCTTATGTTATTGGTGAGAATATATCACATCGGATTTTGTTTGTCAATAGGATAAATTAAATATAGTAATTTTGCATACATTGTGGTATAGTGTCATATTGGAATATTGTAATAATGGTTAATGACCGATTGGAGATTTAAAAAATGAATGTTGTCCAAAAAAATAAGAATAAAAGCAAACTGTTTCTTGTTATTCTTGCAGGAGCAGTCATTCTGCTGATGCTTCTTATAGTTTATATTACCATGGACAGGAGTAAAAGGGAGCAGGCTTATCAGGCATCCGACCTTTTGATCGACCAGGTCCGGAATGTTATCGATGCTAATGAAAAGAAAGAGCAGTCCCTTACAGATTCACTTAAAGAAAACTATACGTCTAAAGCTAAGGCTGTTGCCTATGTCATAGACAATATTCCCGAGACGGAGTATGACATAGCAGAGCAGATAAGGCTTGCCAAGCTTATGTCCATAGATGAGATACATCTTTTTACGGAAGAAGGAGAAATATACAGCGGAACGGTTCCGGCTTATTATGGCTATACCTTCGATTCCGGAGAACAGATGGCATATTTTAAGCCCATGCTTGAGAATAAAGCATTGTCCATGTGTCAGGATGTCACACCTAATACCGCGGAAAATAAACCGATGATGTATGCGATATGTTGGAATGACAGGGGTACCCGTATGATACAGATTGGCATAGAGCCCAGGCGTCTGATCGAGGAAATGCAGAGCAATGCCATCTCCGAAGTAGTAAATAATATTCCCGCCTATGAGGGCGTAAACATTCTGGTCGCAGATTCTGAAACCGGGGAGATACTTGGAGCTACCGTGAACCGTCATGTCGGGAAAAACCTGTCATCCCTGGGTATCGATACAAATAGTCTGTTATCTGATGAAGTTACGCATTTTAAAGCGGATGTGGATCATAAATCCTCCTATTGTGCAGTGCAGGGACTGGAAGACTATATCATCGTGGTTGTACAGGAAAAGGAAGAAGTAAACAAAGAGCTTCCTTTTACAATATTGCTTATTTTTGTATATCTGCTTATTGCGGCTGTCTTTCTTGCAATCGTCGTAAAACGTATGTCTGACAGAAGAGAGAGGGCGATAGCGATTTCTGAAAGAGCTGTAGCGGCTAACGAAGCAAAATCTTCATTCCTTTCGAATATGTCACATGAGATCCGTACTCCTATCAATGCGATCCTTGGTATGAATGAAATGATACTTCGCGAGAGTACCGAAGCGTCAACCCTTACATATTCACAGAATATCAAGACGGCCGGGAATACGCTGCTTGGCATCGTAAATGACATCCTCGATTTTTCCAAGATTGAAGAGGGTAAAATGAATATAGTTCCGGTCGACTATGATCTTCTCGCCATACTAAAAGATCTTGTGAATATGATCAGGATTAAACTCGATGCCAAGAAACTTAAACTGATACTGGATTTTGACAATAATACTCCGAGGCTTTTACACGGAGATGAGATCAGGATAAAACAGATCATAACAAATATACTTACAAATTCAGCAAAGTATACGGAACGCGGAAATGTTACTTTCAGGGTTTCGTACGAAAAAAAAGCTTCAGAACCTGACAGTGTTATGCTGAATGTTTCTGTAAAGGATACCGGAATAGGCATTAAACCTGCCGACATGGATAAGCTTTTCTCCAAGTTTGACCGTATTGAGGAGAACCGGAACCGGAACATCGAGGGAACCGGTCTTGGAATGAGTATTACCAAGGAACTTCTGGAGATGATGGGAAGTTCCCTTCATGTCTCGAGCGTATATGGTGCGGGCTCGGAATTCAGTTTTACTATTAAGCAGACTGTTGTGTCCTGGGAACCGCTGGGGAATTTTGAAGAGGCAGCACAGGAAGAATCCAAAGAAGAAGTGAAAGAATATAAGCAGAAATTCGAAGCACCGGACGCAAATATACTTATGGTTGATGATAACAATATGAATCTGCTGGTATTCACAAGACTTTTAAAGCAGACAAAAGTGAAGATAGATACGGCAAAAAGCGGAGATGAGGCTATAAGTATGATATTTAAGAAAAAATACGACGTCATCTTCCTTGACCATATGATGCCTGAAAAGGATGGGGTTCAGGTACTGAGAGAGTTGAAAGAAGGACCTGTTAATCCAAACATGGAAACTCCGTACATCTGTCTTACCGCGAATGCGATAACAGGTGCCAGGGACGAATACATAAAGGCCGGTTTCGACGATTATCTTGCAAAGCCTGTTAATCCTAAGGAACTTGAGGAAATGCTTTTTTGTCATCTGCCTAAAGAAAAGATCAAAGGAGGTACATGATGTCAATAGTAGCCGCATTTATGGTACCGCATCCGCCGATGATAGTTCCGGCGGTAGGGCGTGGAAGTGAAAAACAGGTCGAAAAGACGATAGAAAGCTATGAAAGAGTGGCTGATGAGATCGCAAAGTTAAAGCCTGAGACGATTATAATCTCAAGCCCGCACAGTGTGATGTATTCGGATTATTTTCATATTTCACCGGGCATTAAGGCTACAGGGTCATTTGCCGAATTCGGAGCACCGCAGGTGAAATTTGAAGTGAAATATGATGCCGAGCTGGTAAATCTTCTTGCTAATAAGGCAATGGTTACGGGATTCCCTGCCGGATGTCTTGGAGAAAAAAAGAAGGAACTTGATCATGGCACAATGGTGCCTTTATGGTTTATCACAAAAAAATATACCGACTTTAAACTTGTGAGAACCGGTCTTTCAGGCTTTGATCTTTTTAAGCACTATGAATACGGCATGATGATAAAAGAAGCAATAGATGAGCTTGACAGACGTGTGGTATACGTGGCGAGCGGTGACCTGTCACATAAGCTTCAGAGCTACGGTCCTTACGGGTATGCTGAAGAAGGCCCTGTTTATGATGAGCGTATAATGGATGTATGCGGCAATGCACGATTCGGAGAACTCTTTGATTTTGATGAAAACTTTTGTAACAAGGCGGCCGAATGCGGGCATAAGTCGTTCGTGATAATGGCCGGAGCATTGGACGGTATGGCCGTTGAAGCAAAACAGTTTTCACATGAGGATGTGACCGGAGTCGGATACGGGATATGTTCATTTTATCCTAAGGCAGAGGATGAAAGAAGACATTTCCTTGATGAGAGACTCAAGCTTGAAGACGAGAAATTACAGAAAAAGAAGGACAGGTCCGACGCATATGTGAGACTTGCGAGAGCTTCGGCAGAGTATTTTGTTAAAAACGGAAAAGTGATAGAAGTACCCGATTGGGTACCTGATGAGATCATAAACAGAAAAGCCGGTGCATTTGTCTCAATACATAAATTCGGATATTTAAGAGGCTGTATAGGAACCATACTTTCCACTAAGAAAAACCTCGCTGAAGAGATCATCCGAAATGCGGTAAGTGCGGTATCGGAGGATAACAGGTTTGATCCTGTTGAGGAAAATGAACTTAACTGGCTGGATATAAATGTGGATGTGCTTTCGGAACCTGAGAGGATAGATTCTGAAGAACAGCTTGATGTTAAACGTTATGGCGTAATAGTACGGAGCGGTTACAAGCAGGGACTGCTCCTGCCGGACCTTGAGGGCGTGGATACCGTGGAGCAGCAGATAAAGATTGCCATGCGTAAAGGAGGCATCGCTCCCGGCAGTAACATAGATCTGTATAGATTTGAAGTGGTACGACACTATTAATGTGGTAAGGCGACGGATGAGGTGAAATATGCCGGTTTGTGACGTTTGTTTCAGACATTGTAATATAGAAGAAGGTAAGACCGGTTTCTGTGGCGGAAGAATCTGCCGTGACAGAAATATAATTGCGGACAATTACGGACGGATAACCTCTGCGGCACTGGATCCGATAGAGAAAAAGCCGCTTAAAATGTTCCGCCCCGGCAAGAAGGTGCTTTCCATAGGCTCTTACGGCTGCAACTTAAGATGTCCGTTCTGCCAGAACAGTGACATATCCTGGTCAGAGCGGGCATTTGCTTATAAAAATCTGGCAGATTATTTTTCTCCCGAAGAGATAGTGGAAAGAGCACTGGAGCTAAAAGACAGGGGCAATATCGGTGTGGCGTTTACATACAACGAGCCGCTCATCGGTTACGAGTATGTGCGCGATACTGCTAAGCTTTCTAAAGAAGCCGGAATGGAGAATATACTGGTGACAAACGGTACTGCAAGCCTTAAGGTATACAATGAGATAAAAGACTATATCGATGCGATGAATATCGATCTGAAAGCATTCTCCGAAAGATTTTATAAAAAGCTTTTAGACGGGGATTTTGAGATGGTAAAAAGCTTTATAGAGAACTCTGTACAGTCCTGCCATGTCGAGCTTACCACACTGATCATTCCGGAAGAAAACGACAGCGAAGATGAGATACATGCTTTAAGCGGATGGGTAGCGTCATTGGAGAAAAAATATCATAAAACCATCCCTCTCCACATTACCAGATTCTTCCCGCGTTTTCATATGACCGATAAAGATCCTACACCTGTTAATAGGATTTTAAAACTTGTTAAAATCGCAAAACGGAATCTGGAATACGTGTTCCCGGGGAACATTTAAATCAATTTTAAAGGATTAAACATGATAAAACTTGGATTTGCAGAGGTAGATATCACACCTTCCGGACCAATGGAACTTGTCGGCTTTTACAGGGTGGACAATAAATCAAAAGGTGTGCTGAAACCTCTATTAGCTCAGGCAGCAGTATGGGAAAATGAAGAAAGATGCTGTCTGATCACGATCGACAGTATCGGATTTACAAAGGAGCTTTCAGATAAACTGAGAGATAAAACAGGCAGACTCCTGAATGTGACAAAAGAAAAAGTTATGCTCTGCTTCTCACATACACATGCGGCCCCTGATGCCGACATGGAACCGGAGTATTATAATGAGATATGTGAAAGAATAGAGAGTGCAGTATTACAGGCTCTAAAAGAAATGACACCGGTTACTGTAGGATGGAAAAACGCAACAGCTCATATCGGGGTAAACAGAAGACCGGTCTCAAAAGATACGGATGACAGAGTGGGCATCCTCAAGATATGTGACGCAGATAAAAATGCTGGAGATACGCCAAAACTCATCATTCTTCGTGTTACAGCCCACGGAAATGTATTAAAAGCAGACAACAATATGATCTCACCGGACTATTTCGGCGATACGAGAGAGATCATAAGCAGAAAATACGGGTGCCCGGTCATGATGATACAGGGTTCGGCAGGCAGTACTGCGCCTAAATACTTCTGCTCGGAAAATACACCTGTTGATGCACGGATGGAAGAATGTGTCAGAAGTAAAACTGCATTGACAGACATGGCAGAGGCTATTGCAGATAGTGTTTCAAAAGAGTTTGATAATATTGAGCTTCATAATGACAGCACTATCCGTATGTATTCAAAACATATAGAGCTTACAGCAGATGTGCCGACAGTTGAAGAAGCCATAAAGGTTGCGGAGGATGCCAAAGAATTATGCGGTATAATCGATACCGGCTGGTTGGAAAAAGTATCCGGATTAAATGCTAAAGGGATACATGAACAGAGTGAAGATGTGGAGATGCAGTATTTCTCCATAGGTGACTGGTGCTTATGCGGCGGACCATATGAGTTTATGGTAGGATTTGCTTTAGATTCCGAAAAGCTTCTGGGCAACAAGTTCTTTTATCTTAACGGTTACACTAACGGATGCCTGCTGTATTTTCCTACAGAAGATGAATTTGATGCAGGGGGATATGAAGTTTTCTGGTCCGTGCTTATATATTACAAGTATATCGACAGGGTATATCCGTTTAGAAGAGACGCCTCATCGAAACTGATAAAATTTGTTACCGAGAATCTGCAGAAAGAAGGATGATCATGCAGGTAGTAAAAACAATATTTGAAAAAGCTATGCTTCTAAAAACAGATTCAAAAAATGACTGCCGCGGTTCAATGAAGAATCTGTATAAGGAAGATGAATTGCAAAAAATTGGGATAAGCTTAAAAGTAAGAGATCTGAGAGTATATGATATGCCGTTAAAGGGCACATTTTTCGGCATCCATTATCAGGGAAATGATAATCCCATGAATAAGCTTATTTATGTAACAAAAGGCAGAGGAATGGACTATGTGGTCGATCTGAGAGAAGACTCACCTACATACTTACAGTGGGAAATGTATGAATTATCTGCGGATAATAATCTTGCGACATACATACCGCATGGCTTCGGACACGCATTTATATCATTGGAAGATAATACGGTCCAGGTATATGTGGCTGATGCGTACGGAAAAGCCGGAGTATCAAAACAGATCAACTATAGGGATAAGAACATAGGATTAGAACTGCCGCTTTCTGTGACTTCGATAGCGGAATATGATGATAACGCACCATTTCAATCAGAGGGACGGTTCTCTGATTGAAATTTGTCCGAGCAAATAAAAATGAAAGGTGAATTAATTTATAGGGGTAGTTAGAAATGAATATCAGAACAAAGCAATTTCAAATACTTACAGATATAGAGCTGGTATATAAGCTTATGACTGAAGTTTATAACCATGAAGAGAGCAACGGTCCTGCCGAACCGTTTTTTGAATATGCGGTAACTTCTCCGTGGCTGGAGAGGGATTTCCTTAGGTTAAACCGTTTTTGGCTTGACGGCGATAACCCGGTAGCTTTTGTATTCTATGAGCAGCCTGTTACATCACTTTATTTTGTGCTTCGCCCCGGATATGAATTCCTTGCGAAAGAGATGATAGAATATGCAGAGAATAATTATCCAAAGTTTGACGAACCTACGGAACTGGTACTTATCTCAGGTCAGACGGCTTTAATAGAAGCAGCAAAATCGAGAGGCTTTGAACTTGCCTACGAAGAACCTGAACATTATTTTGACTTCCGTCTGGGTAAGCTTGATTATCCGCTTCCAAGTGGATATCACTTTGTAGATCCGACTGCATCAGACCCGTTGAAGACTGCCAAGTGTCTTTGGGACGGATTTAATAAATGGGAATTGGGAGAGTTTAAGGATTGGGATATTCCGACTAAGAACGAAGGAAGAAGCCCTTTTGAATTATATCAGAATGTGTTGGGTGCTACTATAGCTCCTGCTCCGCATGCGACATATGAGTACACAACGATCATAGCTGATGAGAATGACGATTATGTCTGTTTCTCAGGTATGTGGTGGAACCCTAAGACTCATCTTGCTTACATGGAACCGCTTTGCACCGTGCCCGAACATCAGCATAAGGGACTTGCGGCCGCTGCTCTTTCTCATCATGACAGCATCTTAAGACCTTTGGGCGCCGAGGTAATGACAGGCGGAGGCAATGATTTTTATAAGAAGATCGGGTATCAGTGCACGCGTATTTATGGCCATTATCAGAAGAAGCATACGAGAATCTGTTTGTGAAAGGAAAGAAAATGTTAAAGGTAAGACATGCTAAAAATGAAGACATACCTGCAATTCTTAATCTTTTGGTGCAGGTGGATATGGTGCATCATAACGGCCGTCCGGATATATTTAAAGGACCGACCACAAAATATAATGCGGATCAATTGAAAGAGATAATAACGGCTACGGGAACCCCTGTATTTGTATGTGTTGATGAAAACGGAACAGTTATGGGGCACGCATTCTGCATACATAAGCAGGAGTTAAACGATAATGTGCTGACGGATATAAAGACTCTGTACATTGATGATATCTGTGTTGATGAAAATCACCGTAGAAAGGGTGTAGGCGAAGCATTATATAAATATGTTGTTGAATATGCGAAAGAAAATAACTATTACAACATTACATTGAATGTTTGGAACTGCAATCCCGGAGCTATGAAGTTTTATGAAGAAATGGGATTAAAACCGCTAAAAGTATGCATGGAACAGATACTTTAAACGCAGGTAATTGAAACAGTTTGAGGATATAAATATGGAATATGAAATAAAATTAGCAACAGAAAATGACAGAGCAGAAATTCTATCCCTATATAAAGCCCAGATCGGCAGGGAAAACTGTCCGTGGACAGATGAATACCCGTCGAATGAGTCAATAGATTTCGATCTTTCAAGAGATGCTCTGTTTGTACTTAAAATGGATGGGAAAATAAAGGCTGCAATTTCCTTAGAGGAAGATGAAGATGTTGACAATCTCACCTGCTGGGATAAAACACTTGCTCCTGAAGGCGAGGTAGCCAGGGTGGCAGTCCTTCCCGAAGCCCAGAACAAGGGACTTGGAAGGATCATGATGCAGTACGCCATGGACGAATTAAAACGAAGAGGCTACAAGGGTATCCACATCTTAGTAAACAAACATAACATCAAAGCGATCAGATGTTATGAGGTATTCGGCTTTCGTACCGTAGGTGAATGTCATATGTATGAACAGGATTTCCTTTGTTACGAGAGGGAACTATAAAGGTATGGTATAAAAATGAAAAATAAAAAAGGAGAGATAAACCATGAAATTAGCAAATATGGTAGGAGAACGTTTTAAGGAGCGTCCTTCTGATTGCGTGATCGATTCACACGCATTTTCTGTAAGGGGAGGATACATCAAATACGTAGCAAACGGCATTTATTCCCTTTACCCGCCTATGAAAAGAGTTACAGCAAAGATTGAAAATATTATAAGAGAAGAAATGGATGCTGCAGATTCTCAGGAAGTACTGTTTCCTGTTGCACTCCCGGGATCATTATGGGAAGAGTCGGGCAGATATGAAAGTGTGGGCGAGGAGCTCCTGAGATTTAAGGACAGAAATGATACTCCGATGGTGCTTGGTATGACTCATGAGGAGGCAGCAGTTCATATGGTCCGTGAATGGGGCAATACCTATGCGAAATATCCTTTCTCTATATATCAGATCCAGACCAAATTCAGGGATGAGACCCGTCCCCGTGCAGGACTTATCAGAGTCAGGGAATTCACGATGAAGGATGCCTATTCATTCCATACATCACAGGAGGATCTTGAAAAATACTATGATGTGATGGCTAATTCCTACTTTAGGATATTTGAGCGTGCAGGTATTCCTGAGGTTATCTCCGTAAAATCCGATTCCGGAATGATAGGCGGAAATGTATCCCACGAATATATGCTTTTGGTAGATGCGGGCGAAGACTCAATCGTACTCTGTGACGAATGCGGCTACAGTGCAAATATGGAAGCAGCGGATACAACAGTTGACAATACCGGCTGTTCATCCGCTAAGCCCATAGAGAAAGTACTTACTCCTCATTGTAAGACCATAGAAGAGGTTTGTACTTTCCTCGGATCAAAGGTAGAAGAGTCCTGTAAGGCAGTAATATATCAGAAAAATATGACCGATGAATATGTAGTTGTATTCTTAAGAGGAGATTATGAGGTTAATGAGACCAAGCTTACAAACCTTTTAAAGGACAAGGTTCATGCAGCAAATATTACTCCTGAATGCGGACTCGTGGCCGGATTCTGCGGGCCTTATAAGCAGGAGGCAAAGTGTGAGATAATTTACGATAAGTCCCTTATGGGCATAGAAAATTTGGTTTGTGGTGCCAACGAAGAGGATTATCACTACACAGGATTAAACATTAAGAGGGATATCGGGGATGTTGAGTATGTTGATGTCGCAAAGATCAGGACCGGTGATATATGTCCCTGCTGTGGAAAGAAGACCATCAGGATCAGCCGTGGCATAGAGGTAGGAAATATCTTCCAGCTCGGCACAAAGTATTCCAAGTCCATGGGCATGACATATACCGATATTGACGGAAGTGTAAAAACACCCATTATGGGATGTTACGGTATCGGCGTCGGTCGGCTTGCAGCCAGTGTAATGGAGGCAAAGCATGATGATTACGGTCCGATCTGGCCCATCACCATCGCACCCTGGCAGGTACATCTTTGCTGTATGAGACCGGACAAGGATGAGTGTAAGTCAGCAGCAGATAACATTTACGATGAGCTTCAGAAAGCCGGCATAGAAGTGATCTATGATGACAGAAATGTCAGCGCCGGGATCATGTTTGCAGATGCAGACCTGCTCGGGGTACCTGTAAGAGTTACCATAGGTCCTAAGAATCTAGCAAACGGACAGATTGAGCTTTCGACCAGAGACAAGAGTGTAAAGAAACTAGTGGCTGTGGAAGATGCCATTACAGAAACTAAAAATCTTGTAAGAGAGTTATTTGAGACAATCAATTCTGCTGTGCGTCCCAGAAAATAAAATCAAATACGGAACCGTCCAAATGGCGTGCATTATGTAAGAAAGGTTAATATGGAGTATAATTATTGCAATAACGACAATTTTGAGGATTATTCCAGCGGACGGGTCTTATATGGCGGTAACGGGATTCCCAATTTCCCCGTAAGGCTTATCAATGAGATGTTTGGAAGAGCCGTACATTATTTGAATAAAAAAACCGATCTGACAATCTATGATCCGTGCTGCGGGGGCGGTTATTCACTTACGGTACTGGGATTCTTTCATTCTGCGGATATAAAGAAAATCTATGGAAGCGATATTGACAAGAATATGCTGGAACATGCTGAGAAAAATCTGTCATTACTCAAATACGAAGGCTTAGATGAGCGAAAGCAGGAACTGGCTTTGTTATTTGAAACATACCATAAATCTTCGCATAAGGATGCCCTGCAAAGTATTGAGATCCTTAAAAAACAGTTGGTAAAGCCTGTGAATTCCGAGGTGTTTCAAGCAGACTGTACAAAGCCTCTGCCTCAGTTGGATGCAGATATCATCATTACCGATGTTCCCTATGGGAACTTGGTGGACTGGGATAATGGAGAGGGTGATTCATTAGAATTAATGCTTGATCAACTGGCTCATATTTCCAATAAGGAGATGATTCTTGCAATCTCTATGGATAAAAAGCAGAAAATTAATACTGCAGAATGGAATATACTGGAGAAAAATAATATTGGGAAAAGAAAATTCTTGATTATGTCACATTCATGCTGATCCATTTTTTGGACAAAATTGAACATAAAATGACAGGATTTCTTTTTGAACTCCGTGTAAAATAGAATCATCAAAGAGAAGGAGTGCGACATATGGAGTGGATTACTTGCATTAGGAAGGCTATTGATTATATGGAAGAACATCTGGAAGACGATATCAGTGCGCAGGATGTTGCCGAACAGATTTATATGTCCTCATTCTTTTTTCAGAAGGGATTTTCGGTGATGACCGGGTACGGACTGGGGGAGTATCTCAGAAACCGCAGATTGTACAGGGCAGCACTGGACCTTCAGAAAACGGATGAAAAGATAATCGATATTGCGTTCCGTTACTGCTATGAGACACCTGAAAGCTTTACAAAAGCTTTTTCACGCTTTCATGGCGTGACTCCATCGCAGGTGCGTGAAGGTGCACCTATAAAACCATTTCTTCCTTTGAAAGTTGAAATTATTATTCACGGAGGTAATGAGATGGATTACAAGATTAAAACTATGACCGGCTTTAAGGTGATCGGTTTTGCAAGAGTATTTGACGGAGAAACGTCCTACGTAGAGATCCCAAAGTTCTGGGATGAGATCCGAGAAAAATATGCGAGCAGCGTCTGGAAAGGAAATGCACCGACAAATGCGATTGAAAAGGCAATCGTAGATAATAACATCGGTGAATACGGTGTTTGTGTTGATGATGCCGGTGACGGCAGCTTCAGCTATATCGTTGCGGGCATTTATAAGGGCGGAGAAGTTCCGGAAGGTATGAGAGTTTATGAACTCCCGGATTCTGACTGGGCAATATTCGATTGTTACGGTCCTAATCCTAAAACGCTTCAGGATGTTAATACAAAAATATTTAGAGAATGGATGCCCGGTAATCCTGATTTTGAGTTCCCGGGCAGGGTGAATATTGAGTGGTATGGTGAAGAGGATCCCAGTTCACCGGATTATCACAGTGCAATCTGGATTCCTGTAAAGAAGAAGTGATTTAGATTATAGGGGCAGTGCTATGGTTGGAAAATAATCACAGAACTGTCCCGGTGATTGATAAGAAGGGAGGCATAAGAATGGATCAAACCGTTTTAGATTGGCTTTTGGAAGAAAAGAATCCTGAGGTGAGGCTTAGAACACTGAAGGAATACGAAAAATATACGGACAATGATGAAAAGGTAATTGACTGCAAAAAGGAACTGCTTGGCAGTAAAGTATATGAGCGCGGGCTTAAGAAATTAAAAAAAGACAAGCCTTGGGACAAATATGATGCGATCATGGCTTTGGCAGAATGGGGTCTGACAAGAGACGATATCGGTAAAGATATAGATGATGAAGTGTTTTCATTGATCAAGAGCACGGGCTTCAAAATGCTGTGTGGTGAGCCGCTTCTGCTCAGAAATCTTGTTAAGCTGGGATATTATACTGTAGATATCGTTAAGAATGAGATTGATTCCGTTCTTAAGCTTATTAAGGAAGACGGCGGTTTTGGGTGCATAAGCACCAACAAGAAGACCAATGATCCGAAGAAACCTCATAAGAGCTGTGCACGACTGACAGTGGAATACCTGCTGCTGGTGGCAGAGCTGCATTTGCAGGGATACAAGGAAGCGTGCGAGGAAGCTCTGGTACATTATTTCACAAAGCGTAATATCTTCTATCGTACAGACGATATGAAAACGCCTATGGTGGATGTGATGCTGAGTACCTTCTATCCCCCTGATCCCATCAAGATCGGAGCCCACCAGATTGTATACGCATTGCGCGTACTGGGATGCGAGCCGAAATCAGAGGCTATGCAGGCAGGGTACAAAGTACTGGATCAGCATAGGCTGGAGAACGGAAGATATGTGCTGACGGCATCAAAAAGCGTACCGGCATTTAAGGCCGGGAATGTCGGAGAAGAGAACAAGTGGGTAACACTTTACGCCTACATGGCGCAGGAGTAAGGAGAATTCAGATGGATTATCAAACAGAAAAACTAATCCTTCATTTTGTCACAGAGGGTGACCTGGCAGAAGTTGCCCGGACTTGGCCCGCGGATCATCACCCGCTTTCTGACATGGAGGCGCGGGAAGCGATAGCCTATATGCGTAAGAATTATGAAAGAAATAAAAAAGGCTGTATCTTTCACCTTTGCCTTGCAGTGTGCTGGAAGGAGCATCCCGAAACAATAATGGGATGGTGCGGGCTGGATGGCACGAGGAATCATTTGGAGCCTGAAATTTTCATTTTGTTAGATGAAGAATACAGAAATAAAGGATGCGGAACGGAGTGCGTAAAGGAACTGCTGCGAATTGCAACGGAGGACTTTGCGCTTTCCGGCGTTCACGGCGGATGTGCCAAAGATAACATTGCTTCTGCCCGTGCTATGGAAAAGGGCGGTATGGTGCAATATGGCACGGAAGATAACGGCGATCCGCTGTTCCGATTTTCCATAAAGAAATAGATAGGGATGGGAGGAAGACCTATGCATAAAAAATTGATCCTTATGATTTAAGTCAAAACTGGCAAAGTTATGACTTAAAATAGAAAACTGTGAAATGCAGTCAGACAAATAGATATAAGTTTATGACTCATAATAGAAAAACATGAAATGCGGTCATACTATATAGCATAAACAAAGGTAAAAAGATGGATTGGGACAGTGTGGAAAAAACATTGATATATTCAAATTTATAGGAGATATTTAATTGAAGCAAATTATTGAACAAGCAAAACAACTTTATGTACTTGAAAATAGTACTTTCACCCCGGTGTTCGGCCATGAAGGCGGACGGAACCAAATCGTGATCATCAGCCACGACGGAGAAAAACAATATGTCCTTCGTATCTCAACTCTTGGAGACCGAAGCGAGAATGACTATCTTGCCGAAACGGAATTTATCCGTTTCCTGGCGGAAAATGGTGCACCCGTGGCGGATGTGATTTCGTCTGTTAAGGGCAAGCTGGTTGAGTGCGTGGAAGCAGATGGTAAATCAGTCTATATCAGCCTGTTTGCTTACGCAAAAGGAATGCTACTTGCAGATAACGGCTACCGTTACCGGGAGAGTGCGCCTTTAAGTGAATACTTCTATAACACCGGCAAGGCTCTCGGCGCAATTCACAGATTGTCCAAGGAATATACGCCGGTTCATCCCCGTCCGGATTACTTTGATAAATATAACATGACGTACATTAACAGCCTGATTCCGGATGAATACGGTGAACTGAAATCAGCCATCGCAAAACGCTTAGACGAATTTCATAAATTACCAATGGATAAAAACTGCTACGGTCTTGTACACTTTGACTACAGCGACGGCAACTATCATATTGACATGGATACAGGCGCGATCACAGTGTTTGATTTTGACAACTGCATGAACTGCTGGTATATGTTTGACCTGGCCAATCTCTGGATTCACAACGAAGGCTGGACGAGGCATGAAAATGACCCAGACAAGCGCTTAGAGTTGATGCAGCAATGCTTTGATCTTCAACTGCAGGGCTACAAAACCGAAAACGATCTTTCGGAGGAGATGCTTGAAAAGCTGCCGCTGTTCATTGACATGGTACTAATTGAAAATATCGTGGATGAATTTGAATGCGCTATCCGAGAAGGTGAAGAACTTGACTATGAAGATATCGAAGATGCTGCGGAATGTCTGGTCAATGATATTCCTTTTGCGGAAATCGGATAAAGTTTGACAACTCCCTAAAACTATATTTTTTGGTATAGCTTTGGGGAGTTGTTATTGATTTTTATGACAATATCTGTTATATCAATTGTAGGAACATATTTGTGTGAAAATAAACGAGAGGACGAAATAATAAATGTACCCTACCAGAGAAAAAGCAGAAGAGATATTAAGAGAGGCGGAGACCTGTAATCCGGGACCGTGGGGAGATCACAGCAGAACCGCGGCACATTGCGCTGAGAAAATAGCTATGTATTCCGGACTTGACCCTGATAAAGCATATGTACTGGGTCTCTTACATGACATAGGACGAAAATTCGGGAAAAGACATCTGGGACACGTTTCGGACGGCTATTCCTATATGATGTCATTGGGCTATGATGATTGTGCCCGAATCTGTCTTACTCATTCCTTTAACGAGATGAAAATAGAGGGCTATGTCGGTAAATTTGATACTACTGAAGAAGAGACTGATCTGATCAAAACTAAGTTAAAAGAAGTTAAATGTGATGATTATGATAAGCTTATCCAACTCTGTGATGCCATATCCGGTGCTGAAGGAGTAATGGATATTATTGACAGGATGAGTGACGTGAAAGCCCGTTATGGTGATTATGAGCAGAGCAAATGGGATACCAATCTGGCATTAAAGGACTACTACGAAAATAAGATGGGTAAAAATCTTTATGATGCAGTAGAAAAAGATACATTCAGGCCAGCCAGGTGATTGACTGTTGTTTGAATAATTAAAAGAATAAATGGATAAAATAATGAAGACTGTAGAGATACTGGGTGCAAATCGCTTTGAAAGCTATACGAAAACACGTGACGGAAGCCGTGCAATCATCATACAGGACGGACAGATTCTCCTTTCCCATGAGGAAATCAGCGGTTGGTGGCTCATACCGGGCGGAGGGATGGAGGAAGGAGAAAAGCCTAAAGATTGCGTAGTGAGAGAAGTTGAGGAAGAAACGGGGCTGATAGTCCGCCCTACAGAGCAATTTTTAATACTACATGAATACTATGAGGAATATCGCTATACCAGTTACTACTTTGTTTGTGAAGTGACCGGTGTAGGACATATAAACCTTACAGATGAAGAGAAGCGTCGAGGTTTGAAGCCTGAGTGGATTCCTTTGCAGGATGCTATCGAAATGTTTTCAAAACACGAATCGTATGCTGATGTGAACGAAGAAAAAAGAGGCTCTTATCAGCGGGAGTACATGGCTCTTAAGGAGTATATGAATAAAGATAACTATATCTGCAAAATTCCTACCATTGAGGAAATCGAGCAGAAATGGGATTATGAAATTGGACTTCATGCCGAGAAAGAAAACTGGATTGTTTGGAAAGCTGAGGCGATAGATCATTATAAGAAAGGTAGTTCCATACCGTATTATGGAATTCTTGACGGGAAAATAATCTGTGAAGCAACTGCAATCGTAGATCAAAGTACCGAAAATGAAAAAACAGTTGAGTTAAACGCATTCCGGACGATAAAAGAGTATCGTGGACAAGGTTATTTTTCGAGACTAAAAGATTTTATGTTGGAGGATCTGAAACAAAAGGGTTACACAAGAGCGATTGTTGGAGTAGAGCCTTGCGAAGAAATTAATAAACAAATATATCATCATTGGGGATTTATAGAATATATTACGACAGGAACAGAGACATATCCGGACGGAACGGTCATTGATGTTGAGTATTATGGTAAAAACATATGAAAGATGATAATCGACTTGATAGGAGAATGATATGAATACAATATGGTCCGAACATGTTCAGGGAATAAAGACATTATATCTGAGCCGAAAGCTTCGATTTGATGATATGTTCTTTGAGCAATATCAGAGAACATTTAAAATTGATACAAACATAAAAATGAAAATACTGGAGATTGGGTGTGGCCCCGGAGCATTGGCAGAGGCACTACACAGGTGGTATCCCAATGCTGAAATCATAGCGGTTGACAGGGATAGTAACTTTATTTCCTATGCTCGTGAAAGCATTACCGGAGTTGAGTTCTTAGAAGGAGATGCAGCAGACCTGCCTTTTGAAAATAATACATTTGATGTGACTATCTCTAATACAGTTCAGGAACATGTAGAGCCGACTAAGTTCTGGGGAGAACAACTTCGTGTACTTAAGCCCGGCGGCATCTGTCTGTGCCTTTCAGCAAGAAGAGGTATAAATGTAACAGCACCCTGTCTGGCAGAAACCGATGAAGAAAAAGAATTTTGGAGTAAAGCGGAATCGTGGGAGGAGACTCGCGATGCATATCAGGTATGCCAATATCCTATGAACGAGTCTGAAATCCCTGCCTCAATGGAACAAAACGGCTTTACCAATGTAACAACCGGATATGCTGTTATAGATTTGACACCGGATGCACTAAAGTATTCACGAGATATGGGCGAGGCGATGATTGAGGCTCAGAGACAGACTAACCTGGAAGCAATAAAAAATGCTCATATAGAAGGGGAAGCTAAGGTCATAGAAAAAGTAAATGCTAAATATGATAAAAGAATTGAGCTATATAGAGCAGGCATTAAACAGTGGGACACATCGGTTTCAGTAACTATGATCCTAAGGGGACAGAAACAATTTAGTTAACACATTTCGTTAGTCTTTTCAATTCACGGTTGAATCGTCTAAAACATATGATTATTTAAATAATGTATATTTCACGCTATGATACATTCATCAGTTGATAGAAAGAAGAGCGATCATTGGGACAAGCCCACTCCGTCGTGAAGAGATGGAGCGGGCTTGTTTATATAATTGCAAATGTTATTTTAGAAAAGTGGCATTTTGACCATAAAAATTAAATAAAAGTTGCAAATGAGATAAAACTATGATATATTTTAATAAAATGGATTAACTACCAGAAATCTAAAATGGAGCGCGAGATGGAAATAAAAAGAGATATTTATCTTAACAGACTCATAAAACGAAAAAATAACGGATTGATTAAGATAATAACAGGTATTAGAAGGTGTGGAAAATCGTATCTTCTCTTTAAGCTGTTTTATGATCATCTGATTAATTTAGGTGTACCGGAAGATAATATTATAGCTATACCGCTAGATGACTATGATTATGCTGCTTATTGTGATCCACATAAATTATACGAGTATATAAAAGACCGTATTAAGGACAGTAAACAAAATTACTATGTTTTTATAGATGAAGCACAGTATGCCATTTCGAAAGAGGAAATGAAGAATCCGAATATTCCAATAAGGTTATATGGCGTGTTAAATGGTCTTCTTAGGAAAGGAAACGTCGATGTCTATGTAACCGGAAGTAACTCTAAATTCCTTTCTTCAGATATAATGACAGAATTCAGAGGACGTGGAGATGAGGTGCATATTGCGCCACTTTCATTCTCAGAATTTTATCCGGCCTCAGGGAAAGAAAGTCAAGATGCCTGGAAGGATTACTTATACTATGGAGGACTGCCCCATATATTGGAAGAACCGGATGCTGAAAGCAAAAGTTCATATCTTGAAAGGCTTAATAGGGAAATATATCTGAAAGATATTGTTGAACGTTATGGCATAAGAGATGAAGCAGGTATGGAAGATTTGATGAAAATACTTGCTTCTGATATAGGTTCACTCACAAATGCCCAAAAGGTTTCAGATACATTTAATAGCAAAGGAAATAAGGGCATTACTATGCCAACCATATCAAGTTATCTTGCGTATTTGCAGGAGAGTTTTATTATTCAAAAAGCTGATCGTTATGATATTAGAGGAAGAAAGTATATAGGGACACCTTCAAAGTATTACTATACTGATCTGGGACTTAGAAACTCATTACTTAATTTTAGGCAATATGAAGAAACTCATCTGATGGAGAATGCTATCTATAACGAATTGATTTATCGTGGGTTTAATGTTGATGTGGGTGTTGTAGAGACAAGGGTTTCTGAAAATGGAAAAAGTATCCGTAAACATCTTGAAGTTGATTTTGTGATTAATCGAGGTAGTGTGAGATATTATCTACAATCAGCATTTGCTCTTCCAACACAAGAAAAAATAGATCAAGAACAGGCCTCGCTTATAAGAATTCCGGACTCTTTTAAGAAGATAATAGTAGTTAATGGAACCTCGCCATTATGGAGAAACGAGCAGGGAATAACCTTTATGGGATTGTATGATTTCTTTTTGAACGATAACAGCCTAAATATGTAATGTGACTACGAGGATGGAAGAATATTGATATGGATTTCATATTTATTATAGGTCAAAGTGCCGTTGGTAAGACAACACTTGCAAAAGAATTATATAAGCATTACAACGGGGTATATATTGAGCAGAACATGGTTCCTGAATTTATTATACCGGATGACGTAGAGGATATAGGTATATATGAAGAACAACTATGTTGGGAAAACACATTGGCTCAGATAAAGTTTTTTTATGATAAAGGATTAAGAAATATAGTAGCTTTAGATTTTGACGATATAAGAACAAGAGAACTGCCCAAAATATTTAGGGGATTTGATTTCATAACACTTAAACTTATTTCGAGTGACATAAATCAGATAAAACAACAGATGATAAATAGGAACGAAAATGAGGGTGGATTATTTATTCCCGAGTATGTTGAAAGATCTAATAATGTCATTAAGAGCCGAAAATTATTACCCAATGAAGTTGAAATTGATGTTGCAGGAAAATTAAAAGAGGAAGTTCTTACAGAAGCAATCAGAACAATAGATGCTTTTAAACCGAAAAAGGATTATGTTTATGAACTGGATGATGAGCATAATTATTTATCATGGGTTCAAAGCCGAAAGTTATATTAAATTATAGGGGGAATTTGAAAATGATATGCTTATCCAGACAAATTATGGAATCTGAATTTGAAAAATATATTGAAAAGATTTTCAAACTCCCCGAAGTAAAAAATGCAAAAGTAAGAGATGTAATCATAGACCGCTACAACAAAGATAACACCATTAAACAAGCATTTGATATAGGGTATCATGACTGCTATAGCGATATTGATTTATCGATTATGGTGAGACTGCCTAAAAATGAATCAAATTCAGTTGATGAATACATGAAACAACTTGACAGATTTGGGGTAAATAAAGATACAGCACTGAGATGGGCTTTTTTTCCTGAAAACC